>Ga0126342_10009757_pt1 | contig 17195 bp, 16 predicted proteins | sample Cyp1metagenome_FD_92528 | JGI IMG/M metagenome (GOLD analysis project Ga0126342, IMG submission 92528) | Coral microbial communities from Lord Howe Island, Old Settlement Bay, Australia - Cyphastrea 1 metagenome | ecosystem: Host-associated > Invertebrates > Cnidaria > Coral ... | reverse complement strand
GGTCATGATTTTTTGATTTTTTTCAATCATTTCCTTTACCTTTTCCTTTGCTAGCTAAAGTTTTTTCCTTTTAATTAATTCCTTTCTTAGTTTCTTTCATTTGAAATTCTCAGAAATGCCCAGAGTCTGACGTTCTTTCATGGGCGATTCCAGCATTGCTTGGACCACTGGAGATGCCGCCATAAGCATCTGAGCATGAGCTGTGACGCGCCCATCGCTTGCTTCGATGGTCAGGTCGTGTGAAATGGTGGCATGTAGGTATTTCTCCCAAATGTCAACAATGCCTTCATCCACAGACGCTCTACGCCTGGTATGTAACTGTCTTGAGGCTCTTGCAATTCTTTCTACGACTTTGGCGAGGAAATCGAATTGCTGTTTCCACTCCGGTTTTCCTTGCAAGGCCTGTCGCCAAGCGTTGATGTAGGACATGACTGAATGTCCCGTGAACTCCACTTTGATTGTGGTGTTATCTTTGTCGTTGGTTTTCCACACTTGATAGCACCGGTTCGTGTTTCCGCTTTTCTGTGATATACTGGCCCCTGACTTAACGAACCACTCTATCAGGTCGAGTATTCGCTCCTCCTCCTGTGCTACAACTGGCAATTTGCAAGCTGCGACGAGGACTGCGGTCTGGTCGACAGGATGGAGTATATTCCAAGAGAAGTTTCTAGGGATGGTGCTTCTCAGTTCATCATGCTTTGAGAGATCCAGCAAGCTCCAGAAGAGCTCAAGATAGTCACTCGACATCTGCACAGCGGTCCTCTAGTGCGATGCTACTAGTAGCCTTTCAGATCTTTCAGCCCTTGAGCCAGGAAGAGATGGAGATCTATCCATTGTGTTGACTTTCACAACAAGCCCCTACACAATTTTTGACTTGACCAGAACAGTTCACCAGCCAACAACATGCAATTGTCAGACACCTAAAACGTCGTCTCCATGTAAGGCTTCAAACTCTGCTTCCATCAACAAGCATCTTCTAGCTTTAAGTCTCTAGCTTCTCAAACATCCATAAACATCCTCAGCGCAAACTTGGCGTTCTTGTGCCTGCCGTCCTTTTGCCTAGGACCGCCATCACAAAGTGGATTTTTTATGATCCAAACCCAAAATTTGAACATGTTTGTGTCACATCGCGCCTCTTAAGCGATACTTTGGAAAAGACTGCAGTAACATTAGAAATCACTTGTCTTTATGCCGTCAATCTTCGCCATGGATCTCACTTTCTCGTTTAAGAGTTTACCATCCCATGCTGTTAATCCAAAACCCACATCAAAGTGAAGAAGGATACCAAAATTGACCACACACTTTGCAACTGTAGTATTGTAGTGGCTGTGAAGGAAAGCTCTTTCTCAGATCGACGCACTAGCTGGCATGAGAGGCTGACCTGACCAAAACACCTTCACCAAACAAGACACACTGAAGGCAGCCCAACGCAGAAACCATTGCTGGTACCCAACCGTAGGGTATGCTTCATCGATCTTCATCGTGCAGAACCGAAATGGCAGTTGTACAGGAAAGTCCACCCCTCAGCTCCTGTCATCCTACAAAGATTGGATCAATTGGACACTCACTCTCGATTCAGTGTCACCATGAACTGAGCTTCATTCAACATGTTTATCCAAATCGTTGAGGATGGTAGGCCTGTCAAAAGTCTTTAGATTCTTTAGATATCTACCCACCTCTTGAATATCATAATCATAACACAAGAACTGCTGGGTGCTTTCAACCCTCTGAAACATTACTAATATAGTCATTTTGGATCGTCCAAATAAAATTACAAAACCGAACAAATGAACATATCTGAAATCACCAACCAGTTGTGTGCGTCATAACCCACTATATTGGTTATCCCATTATGACTTCGACCCCACTATATACTTATATATATATATTAATTTCAGCAAATTTATATTTCCCCATGATAGCCACCAACCAAACAATCAACTTTTGCACAAACTTTCCGATGAGAAACGCCGTGACCCGCAACTCCATGGCATCGTATTGACGCGCCGAGTTGCGCAGGAAACCAAGGGTCTTAATGAACTTCGTGGATCTTCAATGATTTCAATGATCGTTATCTAGTGAATCTAGCGGCTCCAGCACGTCTTCAGCGACCAACCTTGGAGCATCGCTGCGAAGCCTTCGCTGTAACAGCGCTTGTGGCTGTGGTCACACCGGAGCGACGGAATCCGAGATGGAGGTCCTCCTGAATTGGCCAGACTCCGACTACCAATCCACTATCCAAATCCATGCTTTGTTGATCTTTGTTGAAACATCTTGTTTTGACATCCAAGAAATCAGAAACGCATCCAAGAACTGGTGAGAAAGATGTGACATGCTTGAACGAAGCAAAGAGTATGGATTAAAAAACGTCAAAATTTCGTACTCCAAAGTGGGTTGGATACAAGGACGGCCAAAATCCGTGGGTATCAGTGCAAGGGTCTTAAGGTTTGACTTGGACACCATTTCCAATGGAATGCAATGACCATCAAGAAAGGGAAGGACACACAGGCTTCATAGGACGCATCTTTCATCTTTGGTAAAGTCATGTAAAGTCATTGAGTCATACTCTGCCATAATTGCAAGAAGCCTGTTGTTTGACGCCATAATTTTGAGGCACTTGAACTGATACTTAGCTAACATCATAGCTCACCAACTGAGAGCCTCACGGTATTCCCTCAACTGCTGATGGATCAATGCGCCTCAAGAAGAGATACCTCAGCAGTCCAGGATAGCATTTGCTGCGAGGCTTGGGGCTGGGAGCACATGGGCCTCCTGGACTGGGAAAACCAAAGCTGCACAAAAAATCGCCCATCTGCTGATGGTGCTGTGTCGAAACGGCTACAGGTACCGAATGGTACCGAAAGCTAGGCCCTAGCACGCGTCAACGCCAGTACCCGGGACATTCATCAGCTGTAATGAACCGCCTAAATACCTGGCGTTGGAATCGGTGATGGAGGAACCTTCCAATGTCGAATGTTCCATCAGCTTGGCTATTATTGGCTATTTGGTTGTGTTTTGACTGGTTGCTTTCCATTTGCCGAATGAGGGAATTCCCCAATTTCTTGAATCTATGAACATGATATGGACCTAAAGCAACAAGTGGGAGGGCATTGAAATCATGGCCTAATGGCTGCGTCAAATAAAATGGGGGATACCGGGATACCCCAAGCAGTCGTTCAAATATATATATATGTTAATGACACAATTTGATAGTCATTTATAGTCATTTTAATGAGGAAAATCATGTGGAAGATGATGATCAAATTGATCAATGAGATTTCCCCCACCTGGCATAGAGTCGGCCCAACGCCAGGCCAACGCCCCAACCGGCCATTGGACTGCCGCTCTCCAGGTATTCCTGGCGCAGCCATGGTGTACCAATGGATCCACTTAAAATTGGTAATGTTTTTTTTTATTTCTTCTGGTATATTGAATCATCCTAATTTTTTGGGAGATGATATATTGCTAGTATATTGAATCATCCTAATTTTTTGGGAGATGATAGAAATTAAGACATATCAAAATGATCCAAAAATTCATCCCCAAAGTTACTGGTACCTGACGAGTCCTGGAAGGGTTGCTTCGAGGTGGAGAAGAGATAGGACCAAATCTCCTCTGCTTTTCCAAAGGGAAAGCCACCACCCTGGCAGGATCTGGCAGGATGCACAAATGCACAGAGGATGGCCCATTTGGAAAGGTTTTCCACCGTTTTCCACACAGAAAATTCTGGAATGAACATGGACGCACGCCAAGGTTATGTGGCCCCTTGATGGCAACTAATGTGTCATTCAGTTCTGGTTTCGCCAGAATCTAGGGACAAGCAACACCGTGGCCTGATCGGCGATCCTGATGGCCACTTGTTTCTGATCTGCGCACACCTGCCATGGGCGGTGTCGTGGACAAGACCTTTTTCCAAAGTCTTTCGACAGTCTCAAATTAGGCTGGACTTATTCCATGACATCACAAACTTCATGGATTTGCCCAGGTCATGTCAATAGCTCACATGCCTGGATGACGGTCACAACAATTGGCCTTTCAGACAAGCTTCTTCTGCCATCAACTTCGCAAGCCTGCCACGTCGGTTTCAAAAACGACACCTTGCTAGAGAAAGGACCTTGAAGATCTGTTTATCATGTCTTTGCATGTCTTTGCAGTCCCTGTGCGGGTAATTTATGATAATTCTCAAGCCAAATGCTAACCAAGACGGCTCATGACGGCCAATTCTTGATGGTTTCCCCGCATATTATCCAATATCAAGCGTCATTTCTGGTAAGATATGGATGATATGGTGAATCCCATGTCCTCCCCTGCAATCTCAAGCAATCTCCTGCGCACCTCCACAGTAGCCCGAGCGCTGTTCTTGATCAACTCCTGCATGGCGTTTGGAGTTTTTGGAGTTCAACAACCGTGAACTCAGTAATACTCAGTAGCCAAGAATGGACATGCAGGCCCACCCAATCAATGATCAACGTGATCAACATGTTCAACATGATCAACAACGACCTCTCCTGAACAATGTAGAACAAGTACTTGGGAATGTAGGAGAACGCAATGGCTTCTTCGGAACCAGACTCTGAATGGCAGTGAACCTCAACCTTTAGGTCGTCATGACCTCGCCTCGCAGATCGCTGCAGGTTGGTTTCAACATCTCCATCCACTCCGCCTATAGGAACTCTGAGAGCCAAACCGGCTATACTTTGGGTTGGCATACATTGCTTGGACAGCCTTTGCCGCCTCTGCAGTGGAGAAACGATGAGAGGATTCTCCTGCTCAACTGAGTGAAAGGAGTCTGCTAAACCATGGTGCCATGGTGCCTCCTCGCAAATCTTCCCAGGGTTGCACTTTGTATCAACGATGCCGATGTGATCGGAGCCTCTCAAATTCTTGAGCTCTGGATGCCTGTGTCCTTAGACCCATCTTTGTTGACTTTTTCTTCAACTGCCTGGATCTCCCTGTGTAAACAAGATCAAACAAGTACCCAGTAAAGCTTCAAGAAACCTATTCGAACAACTGGTGGCATGCAATGGCATGCATCATAAGTGATTGCGGTTGGTTTCACTTTTCTGAAGTTGTTTTTTTTTGTAGCACCAATTCCAACACATGGATGGTGCGAAACCTTTTGCCTCAGCACTTTTGGTTTACTCTTTCGATGTCACCCATCCTGGCCTAAAAGCTCGGCAGCCTGCAGGTCTCACTGCAGGCCCCGACGACATTTCAAGGGACTATCATGGGGATATTGTCAGTAAACATGGGGATTTCACAATTAGATACAATTAGTGCAATGTCAATTCACTATCTGGACAATTTGGGTACGGGTTAAAACCCTAGGCCCTGCTGGGTTTTCAAGTTTTCACACCAAAAAAACTGGAGTTCATGGACCCCATTCTGTTCGCAGAGGGATCAAGATCCATGCCCTGATTCGGCAGTTCCGCAGGTGTCCTCAGTCACTGAGTCATGCCAGTCTACCACGGCCATGTAGTGCGAAGTCAACCTCGGCACGAGGAAATCCCAAGGCCTTTCAGCGACCGGAACATACAGACCTGATGCGGATGTCACTCGCTTGGGTTGTCTTGGGGTACAGGCCCAGTGTCTTTGTACAGTATACTTAGTAGTATTGAACCATCCATTGGGGTACAATGATTGTGATACCGATCTGCATTAAATAAACACATCCTGTCATTTGTGAAGTCCATGGCTTCAATGCCTTGACCCGCCGTTGCCAGGTCGAGGCACATTTCCGTCGAAATCCGCGAGAGCAGAAAGGTATCCGCCCACGACCTGGGCTCACTGGGCTCTGCTGGGTCGCCCTATGTCACTGTGGCGATCCCTGAGAGACCGGGCTGAAAATCATCCCCTTCCATCCATGGATCACTGAGCGTCATCTTCCGCACAGCCTCCCAGCGATGGAATCGGATTTGAATCGGATTATGCAGGATTGGATGCCTCAAGACCAAGGAATTAGATGGAATTAGATCAACCATCAACATCATCAAAGTCATCAAAGTCATCAACCGTGATCAATCCTCACAGGCATCGTCATCAACCACCATCACCCATAGCTGCCATAGCTCCTCGGCCAAAAGTGCCACCACCGGCATGTGCCGTTTCCGCACGCTTCGGATCACCTGAGGTTTGGCCATCTGGCCATCTGGCCATCTGGCCATCCCCGGCTTCAAAACTTCTGAGCTCCGACCTCTGTGTATTCCTTGAGGTCGTTTAACGTCAAGGCACTCTCCTTGCAAAAAAAAGACAGGATCAACAGATCGTTTAACGTGTTTAACGATGGCGTGAAAATGCGTGAAAGATTGTGAAGGTATCACTTTCCCTTGGTTTTTGAGGTCTTTCTTCTAGCTGCTTCTAGCTTCAATTCCTGGAAGGCTGGTAATGAGGGTCATGAAGCTCATATTAATCTTCCGTGGTTCTGATCGGAAATGACTTTATCATGGGCCAAAATGACAATCCCTGAAAAAACCTTTAGAATGTTTTAGAAATACTAACATGGCAATCATGACAAATTCATACAACTTCGGTGGGTCCAAATCGGATCAAATCGGTAGCGCGTTTGGACTTGACCAATCTTGGACACCTCGGTGTCAGGAGGTTCCGCCAACCGCAAGTCACTGAAGGAGTCCATGAAGATCTCATGGAGCTGCCTGCCATGGCAAGTCTCGTATCAAACGAAACTCAGACCATTCCCATCCCGTGGTCCAAGATGTCCAAAGCATGCCGGTGCTTCTTCAACTCCAGCTGCTTTTCCCATCCTGCCACCGCCTCGATGTGTTTGATCCGAGCAGCAAATCTGAACGGAAGCTCCTGGGCCAAGGCTGATACTGGCGACCCCTCAGCTGCAAAATAAGACACTCATACAAGAGCTTTTTTAATTCTTGAGCCCCATTTTCAATCTATTTCAATATGTTCAATCTACTTTCCTCTTTGGACGAAGCCGCTTGCGCCTTGTGCACCAGTCTGGCCACTTTACCAGGTGTTGATGCTTCCACGATCTGCTCCAAGCTCAAGGCCTTTCACGCTGTGACACAAGGCTATAACGGCTATAGCAGCTATAGGACTATACGTAGCATATACCTCCATCAAAGATCATCAAAGCCAAGCCCAGTTGGATGCTAAAGACTGAAGCTGTCCAGAAGCAGAAGATATCCTATTTTTCCCATGGCCTGTGTATGTCGCGATGCAAAGTAGCTCAGCTCAGCTCGGATAAACTCTTGCAGGCGATCTTGAGATATTGTCACCTGCCCAAAATGTATCAGCTGTGATGGTGGGGTAACTGCAATCGAACAAATCATCCTCTCGCAATGCTGCTATTGAGAAGCTCCTGGTCTTAGTGCAGGGATTAAACAACAGAAAATGCCTTACTTACAGGTCCTTACAGGTCTTTTTCCTTAATTTTAGGTATGTTTGAAAAACACTGAAAACGTGGTATGCCTCCAAGTGGCCATTTAACAAGGAAATTTATCATAGGGCTTTGGATTTGGCGTGTCCCATGTCAGATACATTTCAGATCCACCTATACATCCTATACACTCATCTTTTTCTGCAACAAAATTAACACGGGTGGACCTGCGAGAAGCATCTGAAGGCGCCGACTGCCCGCCATCTTGATGCCTCCAAGGCAGAATCTTGGTGGATGTTTCATCAATAATCATAGGGATGTGCCAATCAGAATCAAGCCTAGCAGAATTCACCAAGTTACACCTCGTCAGCTATATTAATCTTGGTTATAAGGACGTGTTTCTCTCAAAAAAAACAACGGTTTCTCATCGCCATGTTTGAGTACCAAAGGGGAGAAGATATAGCCATAGCTCATGAGAGTCGGAAAGCGCTACCAATATGACAATACAGGGGCATCAAAAACAGGAATCAGAATAGTTGTCAGCATGAGTTTTCGTATGAGTTGCAGTTGCAGAGTGCATCCAACCATCGGGAAACGGTTGATATCTCTGTGGCGTTGCTAATATCGATTGGGAGCACTGAACAGGAAGACTTGAACATAGGGCACCCATCAGCACCCATGGGTAGCCCTAAAAAGCCAATGATTCACAATCATCTTCACCATTTGAAATGGGAATAAATGGGGGGTTCATCCCCCATTTTCAGACACACATTCTTCAAAACCACGACAAGTAGTGCAATCCATCACTCACCACCAGTCGGACCAGTCATTCTTGGCCTTTGCAAGCATTCCATTGGCGAAGCTCAGGCTAGTCAGTCCGACGATATCTATATAAGCTGCTTGAGCACCAAAAAGAACGAAACTTCAACATTTTGCCTGGAAACTTGAAAGCACAGCAACTGAGCACAATGCACATCTTTTCCTAGCTGAAACTTCGGAAAATATCGACCTATCTGGAACTAAGTTGGACGGGGGCATGTGTGTTCTGTTGTGTCTCAAGTTTCAACCCTCCTAAGCCGCAACCCTCCAAACCACTGTAGTAGGCCTTATCAACCCATCCCACATACCATGCTGGTCATGATGGACATTGCTACTTCCACAACTTGTTTTTCAACTGATGATCCAACTTGACTTTGGCTTAGGTACCGCATGGTACCACAAATGCCCCGTGCGAACGGGAGATTTTTCTGCTGCTTTTGCAGTCTGCAGTCGGCATCATCCTGTGCGGAGGCTGCAGGACTGAACTTACAAGAAGAAAAAACAGCAGGAAAGTCAAAAGACATGTTTGAGACTGTCCCCACCATCCCCATCAGTTGCGAACAAAAACAGACTGCAACACGATGGTGCCAAACTGAAATAGAATGGTGCAAAGTCTTTAGTCTTTTCTTCAAACATGACATTTATCAAAGCAACCTTAAGCTTCATATGGCCAAGGCATGGCTACCTCCAGACTATTAGCCTAATGGCAAAACAGCCCCACATTACATTCTCCGTTGGGGCCTAAAGTTCGAAGCTGAATTTCCCTGGCATTCTGAGTGCTCGGGGCTTCTTCTGTCTGCCTCATGGGGACCACCAAGAACCCCAGGATACCCAGGATGCTGTGGCAGTACTTCCATGAGCAAAGCATGTCACTATCATCATATCCAAGTGAGCATCCCCAAAAATGAAAAAAGCATATATGGTAAGGTAGCAACCTTACTTTGCTTAGCAGATGACAGCTAATGACATCAAATGGTCAACTCTCTGCCTGGTCTGCTGTGTCGCAGTGGTTGCAATGTCCCGTCGACGAAGAATTGCCAGCATCACAAGCTGGCAGAAACGGCAACGTTCGCAGAAGATATATATATATATATTATATATAGCACAAAGGGTATCTTGGGTCTGCCACTGGACGAAGTCTCTATCATTCATCATACATCGGACTCCATTGGACTCGGATGGACTTTGGACACAGGACTTGAGAAACAAACATCTTCAAGAGTCGACCTCTCCAAAACTTTGGGGGATACTCCAAAATCCAAAATGTCAATGTTCATGTTCTTTTTTTTTCCTGATTTTTCTGATAAACCCATGGGATTTTTTTCCGGGGTATCCATGGGTCTCCCATTTTTGGAACGGCCTGGAGGACGGAGAGCTCGTAAAGAGCAATGATGCAGCAAAGTACCACGTCGCCAGCCCAGAACTGCGGCTGGGTACCAGTCAGTGAGCGAAGAAAAATCCCAAGGGTTGATGGGTTACACTAATAAGTAGGTGTGGGTTATGAACCTACCTGGTAGAAAAGGCATGAAAAGGCGATAGTAATTCATTATAACTTTTTACTTATAACATCTTTTTTCACCCATAACTGCAAAGTGAGCAGTGTTCAAAACCCGACATGCCATTCCTTGAAATATTGGTTGGTTGAGATTGGGATTCCAAGCCACAGTGGTATTGAACACTGCTCACGTGTTGATGAGTGGGTTGTGGGTCATGAACCTAGCTGGTTTATAGCCAGCAATGCTCCGCTTGATATTCACCCAGTTAAAGAAGTTTCCCAGAAGTGTTTTATTCGTCCCCCGGCCCAATCGAGCTGAAAAGAACACAAATCGCTTTGACCCATTGCCAGCTCTGACTTGGATTCCTACACTTCTACTGGTAAATCATAGTAAATAGCCGTACTTTGCTAGTCTCACCTCCATTCGATACCCACTTGGGTCAACATTTTATCTGACTAAACCATGATCATGACAAAATCCCCGATGTGATCGCAGCAGCAATTATATCCCATAAACATATTACCACCAACCACTAAAGCACATTAAAGCACCATGAACCTCAGGTTTAAACTCCCATTTAATCCCATTCACCCATAAAATCACCATTTTCGTTTCTTCAACCGCCCCAGGGGTCTCTGGGAATGCTGGGAATGCTGGGAATGCCGGCCCCCTGCGTGACAATCAGCAGACAGGCAATGATGATGGCGACGATGAGCTGGGACCAGTTTTTCAGGTGAAATCAACCACTTTTACAGTGAATTTAATGATCCAAAAACGGGATCCAATGTGGGGAAACCAACTCATAATATTTAAGGTGTTTATGTTTTTTAATGGAATATGTAGCCACCAGATGATGATTTCGGGTTTGTCTAAAAATGGGGGACAATGACCAAATTGTCAAGTTGTGTATACTGTGCATAGAGGATTATACATGACAAACTAGTTCAAAGTCTCTGAGATTTTTGTTTTCGTTTTTTCAGAGAAACCCGATTTTCCATCAAAATATCGTATAGATTCAAGTCAAGTGCGGGACTGTGGAAGTCCCCCCATATCTATTCATCTTACACCACCAGGCATTCGACAGCGGGATAAACCACCTATGATTGCCCAATAGTCATCTTGAAAAACACAACCAGCGAAAACGGAACAAGTCTTTGCAGCCAACCGGAAAAGCATTGTTTTGTATCTTGGAGACGCATCATCTCCATTCTTCTGGATTCTTGTGGGTGGGCTGTAGGTGAAAGTTCAGCTTGATTCGGGATCCTGCTCATGAAACTATCTGAGGGAGATTGACTTTCTAGGAACGAATCCGATTTCTGCTTGGTTTCATCAACATGGCCCCATAGACTTCAGGTTTATAGCTGATGGCGCACCATTCCCAAGTAGATCACTAGCGCCACGCAGGTACGCCTCAGTGGTGCCCACTTCGCAAACACTCCGAAATCAAATCGAACACATCCAGAGTAATGCTCTTCTCTAACATTATATAATGATTATAGTGTTTCATAATAATATATAATCCAGATAATGATTTGACATCCAGAGTAATCTAACATCCAGATAATGAATTTGATATGGTTTCATAATGATTATAGTGTCTTTACTATCACTATAGAATGACAATAATAACATATAATAATTGAATATCTAACATTGTTCATTGATGGTTAATATTGTACACTAATGCTTTTGCGTCGAAATCCTTCTGGGATCCCAAGCGTGTCGATCAAGTCTTCGAGCTGTGCTTCAGGATCCTGAACGCATTGAAACGAAGGGTGTACTTTCCTGCAGTGTGAATAATGTGAATCTGATGCAAATGATAGGATCATGACGTGAGAAGTCGCGTGGAGATAACATATAACAAAAATACATGAGAGTATACAAGAATTTACATCAGGATAGCGATTGAATTTGCGCCAAGAAAACAGAGAAGCACATGTAGTTCGAACGCAAATCCAACATTACCCTCTGGTTATGTCAAAATAGCTATTGAAAATGGCCATTTATAGTGGGTTTACCTATTGAAAATGGTGATTTATAGTGGATTTACATGGATTTACCCATTGAACATGGTGATTTTCCATCGTTTTTTGTATGTTTACCAGGCCGGGTATTCCTTATGACATCACCGATTTTCCGACACAATATGGCGCCTCATCGGAGTCATCCCTGCGGTTGCCCAAGGCCACAAGGCGACCAAGTAAACTGTTCTCACCTCAAACAATGGATGGGTTTTGTTGGGAAAATCTACAGGAAACCCATGGGTTTTTACCATGGTTTTTTTACCATCAAATTGATCGGGGTTTCCGGTTAAAATTTTCCCATCATCCAATTCTATGAAACATCCCATGGCTCTTGGAGCATATGGGTTGAACAAAGGGCACCAAGATGCCATGGTTCTTCAACAGTTTCCCCAAGAGAAAATGATTTAACATGGCTACTTCAAGGAATATACCCATTCTCAGACAACCCATATCATGGCGTATCTTGATTGAAGTCACTTGAGAAGGTTAGCACGAAAGGCCTGAACATGTCAATTCAATTCGTCACTGAGTGCCCCGTGCTTGGTTCCCCTCCGCACATCAGCTCATTCATCCACGACAAGCCATTCTGACATCGCAGGAACATATTTTTAGGAGAAAAATCCGGCTGGCAATGCAAACACATGCAAACACATTGAACACTTGGCTTTTTCTGGGAGTGACAGGACATACATCTTGTGTAAAGTATGTAAATGTATGTAATATGATCAGCACATTTCAAAGTGCCGCAGTAGCAGGCAGCAAAACACTTCGCAAGAAATATGCTGTTGATCTGCGGAATCCTGTCCAAGCCATGTCGGGTTTCCTTATGGTTCCTTCATTGGCTCTTTCTTCCCAAGTCTACAAGATGCTCAGACAGAGACAGCTTGGGCCTCTTCTCCCTCCACCATGGCTGTGCCAGACTTGCAAATTGTACAACGCAGCATGTGATTGGTTTGCATGCGGAGCCTGGCGCAAGAACATGAACCGTTGAACCAGGAAAAAACCATGAACTGAAGGTCGCCACCTCCACTGCAGAGTGAGGCACCAAGAAAAACACTCCAAGAAGCACCCGAGAGTGGCAACTTGGCAACTCATGGCCAGTCATCCGGATTCCCAAGCAACGCATGGCCAGCATGACCCAAGCAAGTGCGACCGCAAGGCTGTTCTGTGCTGATTATTCCGCCACTCACGCCAGCAACGTCTGTGAGTACCTTGAAAGCAGCGGCAAGCAGACCACGGAACACATGCAGTACTAGCAAATGCTTGCAAATTGGATGCACAGACAACTAAGACTATGATAACAATGATCAAGTCATATGCACCATGAACTTTACAGCAATTCTAGATAATCATAATGAATCATAATTCACTTTTGCAGCACTTGTAGATGATTATATATATATATATATATATATTTCATACATGTTATATATATATACAAAACATTATACAACTTATTGCAGCCTTATGCCAAAGTGTCTATGACAGCGCACAGGCGTAGCAGGTGGAGCAACAGGAGACCAAGGGATTGTCCTTGTCACTATCCTGGTGGTCCAGTGGCGGGACACCAATGGTGGAAAAGGGACCATTGATCGATGATAAAACATAGAAAAAAGGATGATTTACCTATCATTTATAGATGATAATTGATACTACTACAATAATATAGAAAATAATGATGATTTACATTGATTTACCTATTAGAACTTGTGATTTTCCATGGCTATGTTAAAATAACCAGAGGATAGCTTTCGACCTCAGTCACATTTAGCCAGAATGACTAGTCACTGTAGTATTACTGTAGTTTTAGATACAAGTAATTATGGATAGTAATTACAGACGATTATCAAAAATGGATGTGAAAGTTGGGTCTGAAAATGGGTCTACGACCATTTTATGGCTGTCTTAATGATTCTCAATGGGCAAACCTGATGATAATCCATTCAAATTGGGGGTACCGTGGGGTACCCGATTTTCCTCGATTTTCAGACAAACACAAATCACATATTCCAGAATGGCAACAGTACCTGACATTTTCAACAAATCAAAGTGCATCCATGATTTCAGCAGTGTCCTGAAGGCAAATGAAGCAATTCCTGGCGAGTTGGCAGTTGAACAGAACCACTTTCGGAAGAGTTGCCCGGATCAAAGAACTGACCGGATCAAATTTTCGGGAATGTGACGGGCGAAACTTCCCAAAATTGGAGGCTTGATGGCTCTTTTGAGCGCCTGTCATCGCCTTGTCTCGTGGCATTTGCAGCACCCGACACCTGCAATCGTGAAACTGGACTTGTCCAGAAAAATCGACGGCCAGATGGTCAAGTGGCGATATCTGGAAATGGCAGACCCTACCCTTGGGGCATCCCACTTAGTTTTTATGGCTTCCCAGTTATTTATATGGAATATCCATGGAATATCCCCACTATTATGGGATGAAATACGGGTTATATATGGTTATCAATATACCCACATAATATAACCACTGGATCATATATCCACTATTTTCACCCATAATATGGTTATATATGGGTTATATATGGTATATACCCACTGGATACCGTTGGCCAATCAATGTCGGAAAATCATGCCAGCAGGGCCACAGGCAACAACTCTCTGGACCCATCCTGTGGAGATCCATCACTGCAGAGATTTGAACATTTTCAAACACGGCGTAACTGGTCTGGAGCTTAAATACTTTAGATATACCCTCTGGTAAACATACAAAAAACTATGGAAAATCACGATTTTTAATGGGGAAATCCACTATAAATCACCATTTTCAATAGCTATGTTAGTTTACCAGAGGGTACCTTAGATATACCTTAGATCAGATCTTCGACTCAGCAATGAGATATATTGAGATATGCACTTCACTTAAAAAAATACTTTAAACATGGTTTGAAGGTCGATAAGGGATGATGCTGTAAGACTACTATTTGGTGAATCCAGACCTTGCAAAACGGATCAATGGCAATAATCACTAGGATCCACCTACCTGATGCCATATGCTTAATCAAAGCTTAGCAGCTAATCCTGTGGGTATCATGATGCCCCGAAAATTACCATTGGATGGACAACAATAAGATACGGTAATGTCACACCATTTGTAATTAACACTAACAGTCACTAACACCATCATATATCGACATGTCCACTGATTCCACTGTCTCCTGACCCATGCTGTGCATCTCAATGACCACTGAATCTTCAGCACTAGATGCGCTTCGCCTTAGCTCGAAACTTTGCAGGACGATTCTCCATGAACGTTGGACTTGATGATTCCTATTGATTCTTACTATCCTGACAGAGTGAGCTGGTTGTACGAATCTTTACAACCTGCCGATCCCCGGCACATCCAGCGGACAGTCTGGAACTAAGATGAACTAAGCGCAAAGCGGACAAACTGCTGTTTTGTTCGTGTTGGTTGTTCTATAGAATGGCCCTTTATGGCATCATGAGATTTTGATTTGCCGAATCTTGGCCTAAAATTCCTAAAACGCCTTTGTGAGTTTGATGTACAGAATAAGCCCAAGAGAAGCCCAAGTGGCTGGTGGATTTCAGGCATTCTTTCCATCGGACGCGGCTCGCTCCGAGGCACATCCTGGTCACCGCTTGGCCGCGCAACACATTTAAATCGACGTCGTGCCACGTCGTGCCACGTCGTGCAGGGCACCTCTGTTTGGAGCAAGTGCAGCACACCGCCAGTGGGAAGACTTGCTTGTAGCGGTTCTGCTCCTGCCCAAGGTTTTTGATGGTTTTTCTTTGGGTATCGGAATGTATCAGCTGTACCTGATCTGGATCTTCCGTCAGTGGACATAGTGGACCCATATCAAGGTGAAAATGCATAATTCGTTTCAATCCCGCCATGAAGACCTGGAAAAAAGGGGTATTGGGATTGGCAAATGAACGTCGAGTCAAGCTGTGGATGAAGTCCTTGTGGACTGCGCCCTGGATTCCGTCCCGGACTGGGCCCATGGGGACTGATTTCTCGGGTCACATCGTCCTTCGCAGTCTGGGTCTGGTGAGTCTGGTGTCTGTTCATCGAAATTTCTCACATCAGGAAGTGTCAGCTGCCAGTGTCCTGCTGCTACTCTGAAGAAATAGGTTGATACATGTTGATACCGATTTTTGTACCAATGTGCACAAAAAACCAAGAGCACGTGGCTGACAAGCTTCGCTGTCACAGGCACCTAATGGCACTCAGCCCAAAATCGGATGGTTCGATACTAAACCTGCAGCTGTTATTGAAACCATACCCATATTCTTGCTCGAGTTCTAATCCAAATCTTTGTGCGTCACATTTGCACAGTTTCCCCGTTATTGGACGATTGAAAGCCTTCCTTGCCCAAATCCAGAATCTGCCCAACATGTGATATAATGTGTATGTATGTAAGGATATATATATACAGCTCTATATATTATATTATATTATATTACATTATATTACATTATATTATATTATATCATATTATATTATATTATATTATATTATATATATATATATTATATTATATATATATATATTATATACACATTGTATTATACTACTACTCAATCAATACTCAACCATCTGTTGTCCCAAGACTCGACAAATGGACCATCGTAGGGTGGATGTCTATTTCTTGCCAGGGCCTCATCCCATTCCATCCACTCCATCCTGTGTACCACCCCCCTCTCGTTCCATGCGCAGCCGGTTTTCTCTGACAATTTCCGGGAAAAAAAACCACTGTCCAATGGCCTTCTTGAGGCATCCCCTATGTTCAGACGCACCCAAATATCACATTTTGCTCACAAAAATGCATAAGATATCACCATGATGCACCCAAATATCACATTTTGGTCCATAAAAATATCATTAAAACTATCCCAAAACTCTTCCATTTCATTCCAGATGGGTTACTGGTGAATCTTCCATAAGTTCACCTAACACCCCACACGGCGGCCTGCAAAAGTGAATAGCTTTCGGATGAATCGCCAGGCGTCGTGTCAGGATCCGGTCGTGGGGCAGCTGAAAAGGCAGATGGGGGTCATCAGTTCAGTGGATTTTTGGATGTAAAATATGATCTTTTATTGCATTTGGTCTTGTTTCATATTGTTTGTTTGATATGCCAATTGTTCATGTTTGTTGAATATCTATCTTCTGATGACTTTCTGGTATATTCTTGAATTATCCTGATGATTTTCGGCAGGTCGAAACTCGGGTTGATTTGCAATATATGTCGATATTCCACAATTTTCAGAGCTTTTGCGCATTGTTTCATGCTGTTTCTGTCCATGTTTCCATGGTTTTTTTTGCACACCGAGAGGCCCAACAACTAGGAAACGTGAAGGCCTTGGTGTTTTGCCCATTGGAAATCTGCCAGCCATTTTTCCGGGGCATCAACCAGTGGGAAAAGGACATCCAAAAATGGTTGGTGGAAATTGGGCGCCTGAAAATCCCCCATGGAAAAGGCTCATCATTTTCTCCATTCAACTATATATATATATTTATTATATGTATATATATAT
>Ga0126342_10009756_pt1 | contig 17199 bp, 25 predicted proteins | sample Cyp1metagenome_FD_92528 | JGI IMG/M metagenome (GOLD analysis project Ga0126342, IMG submission 92528) | Coral microbial communities from Lord Howe Island, Old Settlement Bay, Australia - Cyphastrea 1 metagenome | ecosystem: Host-associated > Invertebrates > Cnidaria > Coral ... | reverse complement strand
TAAAACAACAACAATCAAAATTCCAGCAGAGCAGGCCCTGACAGCGACCTGTCGCAAGTTTGGACTTCCTAATGCACCTGCCCGTCATTGCATCGATGAGATGTCACCGACCGTCGAACTGAACCAAAGTGACATGACAAAGCAGCAGCAGAAGACTTTGACAAAGGCCTCGAAAGTCTTGAAGAGACCGGCAGCTTTGAAAAGGAAACAATCCTTTTTGATCGTCGGAGGCGACAATTCAGCAGAATCTGAAATTAGCCGAGCGAAAGGCCAGATGCGCCGCACCAATATGCTGGGTAGAATCAGCCCACGCAATGCTCAGGTGCAGCAGTTTGCTGTCAAGCGTCTCTTAGAGAAGCCTGGGTTGATGCCTCTGGTGACGGCCTTTGCAGAATATCGCAGAGATCGAAAAAACCAAATGGGTATTCAACCAGGTCACGCGTTTCAAATTGACAAAGACAACACTTGGCTCCCATGAAAAAAAGGAGTGGACACGCCTCCCAAAACTGACACCACTAAACCCTCAAAAAAATGGTACAAAATGCACAGACACACGCTGTGCCTATGGGAAAAGCGCTTAATGAAGCGCGCGTTTACAGGACGACCGAGCGTTGTTGGTTGAAGGGGCAGTGGAATCCCGAGAAAATTGCCAAGTCAGTTGGGACCCAATCCAGGAAGATGGCTTCGTTACAAGTCAGGCTCCACTTTAAGTGCTTCCAACTGCGGTTCCAGTCGCTGCACCCCATAGTTCTCCACATCCGCCCATCATTTTGGTGTTTCTGTTGGGTTTCATGCCCCAAAATTGCAATTCGAGGCATTTGGCTTTCCAGATTGTAGATGCTTCACATTGATAAAAACCGATTAAAAAAAAATACATGTCCACAGTTATGTTCAACAACTGGAGGGTTGCCACTATAAAAAGCTGCCATTTCATCCATGTCATCCATCTATATAAAAACACACACACATATATATACACATACATTATACATATAAAAATATAACATGATATAACTATAATCTATAATTAAGTACTTTATATCATTTGGGATAAGCCAAGTCACCATTTCATCTCCATCGCGTCATCGCGTCCTCTGAAAGCTGCTTGAATTCGGGCGCATCTGGGCCATAGAAGGTGTAGATCGACCCCGTGCCACCCACTGCTGAGATACCGCCTGCCTTGGGTTTCCTGGGTGAAACGAAAGGAGGGGGAATGATGGGGATATAAAAAAGGCTTAAAGGGGTGGAAAAAAACATGTTAAAACTATGGTTTTCATTGATGAGTTTATGGTTTTTCGATGTTTTTCGGATGAAAATCACTCAATTCTCACGAACAATACAGGTCTTAGTACCCGAAAGGGTTTCATCACACGTGGCTTGAAAATTCACCAGCACTATGTCCCATTAAAGCAACATTTAGTTCGAGGATTTTCAACTGCCACCTTTGACTACCAAAGGGTATTTTTTTTCAACGGTGAACAACACATAACGAAACTACCAAGTGCTATGTGAAGGTAAATTTCATGGGGATTTTTAACGGTAATGCCATGGTACCAATGATGTTGAATAGGTAAATCCGTCAATCAGCTACAAATGGCCAATGTTCAAGAGCTATGATGACTGGTTGGTGGTTTCAACCCCTCTGAAAAATATGAACGTCAATTGGGATTATTATTCCCAATATATGGGAAAAAATGTTCCAAACCACCAACCAAATGAGCTATGTTGAATTAACGGAGGTTCCTCATAGCTAATACTTTTCAGGTGATGGGAAACAAATGAAATCACGGGGTGAATTTTGGTGAATTGGGGGTCCCAACAGCCCAAAGCCAGTCCCAAAGTTGTGGCACTTGCAACTCCAACATTCATGGCTGCTGAGGTCCCAGCTAATTACAGTGAAGCATACAAAAAACTATGGAAAATCACCATTTTCAATGGGCAAATCGACTATAAATGGTCATTTTCAATAGCTATTTGTATGTTTACCAGAGGCTAATTACAGTGAAAAATATTGGAAGGATGTTTGCATTTGATTCCATTTGTTTGAGGAATCCCCGAGCAACAACATAACCACTATTCCCAAAAAATATGATCCATTGCCAGTAGATATTCCGTTGACAAAAACAGAACCAAAAGAATCATCGACACACGTCGAAGTTTCCAGGTGCCTTCAGCCACAGAGGCAAAGCTGCAGTTTCAGTCACTTCATCTCCATCTTTTTTCTAAAAGAAAACATCTCGTAAAACATCTTGATTCATCTGTTGAACATCAATTGACTCTGGATTTTTCAATCCCTATGATATTATAGATATGGATCTTAGTTATATAGATCATTATACTATAATAATCTATAATCCATATATATATATATATATCAGTATTACTATAATCAATGGATTTTCGCAATGATTCCCATCCCCATCCTTTTTTTTTTTGCATCGCGGTTCTTGTGGATGATGCCGGTGCAGGTGTCTCCGATCATGTTCATTCGCACTTCACCTGACGGAACGAACGGCGAGGCGGTTACTGCTAGTATCTGCTAGGATCTGCTAGGCTTATACATATTATAAGTATAGAAATACAGTGGATGGTTGCGAAATCCTGCACCAGTTGTCTAGGTGGTTGTTTATCCCATTATTTTTCGGGTTTCAACCATCCTTTTGGTGGTGCAGGATTTTGTAACCATCCACAGTAGTATTGTGGTAATTGACATTAATTAACCATAGTAACTGCCATAGTATTATATACTGTAATAATCAAACATTAATCAAACCCAACCATAGTAGTGTGGTAATAAACCATAGTATTTCTAGAATCAAACCCGTCATTCATGGTTTAGTGATTATAATGATTATAAGCACAAAGCCCTAATTGTATAACTAGGGTTTATGGTAATTATAACTGTAGTATACTAAGGGTTTGCAAAGCCACTTACGAAACTGGGGAGCCTCACCTCAAGTATGTAATGAACACACAAAACATGCTCCTAGTAAGTAAGTAAGAAACCAATGCCCCAAGTAGTGATGTCATTAGCCACTGAAATACTTAAGAGCAGCTATGATCACTCTTAAATCATCCAGCCATGATGAAATCCATAACTTGGACGCCAAAAACACGCCAAATTCGCTCCAAATCCAAATAGAGAAGACATAAAGCACCCAAATTCCATGTCCAATCATCATTTTCCCAACATTTTCCCATTTTTTGTAGGGAAAAACATCCATGTTAAATCATTTTCCACATATTTTCCCATCATTTTCCCCACCTTTCGGCCCAGAAATCACCATAACTGGCCCTCATCACCCGGCCGCGCGTTACGCGCCGCGCTAGCGCGCCTTCCACGATCCGTGGGCAGAAGCGTTGGTCCACCAGTTGACCTCCCGCCGCCTTTCCACCTGAGGTGAAGAAAACAGAACAAAACTACCAAGATAATGGTGATAATGGCTTAATGGTGATTAATGGTGATTAATGGTGATTAATGGGGGTTATTAATGGCTAATAGTGAATTAATGGTGATTACCCTCTGGTAATGACTAACAGTTTGCAATTGAAAATTGTTATTTAGTTCGTTGATTTTCCCATTAAAAGTGGTGGATCTTTCCATTGTTTTTTGTATGTTTACCAGAGGGTAACGAAACTACCAAGTGCTATGTTCATTGGATTGGTTTTGTTGGGAAAATCTTCACCGAAAACCATGGTGAATTTACCATGGTTTTTACCATCAAATATATATATAGGGCTTTCCGGTTAAAATTTTCCCATGATCCAATTCTATGATATGTGATGGTCAATTTCATGGGGATTTTTAACGGTAATGCCATGGTAGCAAGGATGTTGAATAGGTAAATCCGTCAGCTACACATGGCCAAGCTTCAAGAGCTATGATGACTGGTTGGTGGTTGACCTACCATCTTGAAAAATATGAGTTCGTCAATGGGAAGGGTTATCCCGTATATGATGGAAAATAAACACATGTTCCAAACCACCAACCAGTCATCATATTAGATACTATACTTGTATATATATATGATAGCATATGGATAGTAATACTTATTGGATAGTAATCCAATTATGATATTTATTGGATAATAATCCGATAACCACAGACCAGAGAAAAAACTACAGGAACAGTTGCAGGACATCTTGACATGTTGGGACATTTTTTTTGAACAATATTTGATAACCAATCTTAACAGGTTGAAACCAAATTCAACAAATTAATCAACATTTAACAAGGCTGTTCTGAAACCAAAAGTTCAGTACCCTCTGGTAAACATACAAAAAACTATGGAAAATCACAATGTTTAAATGGAAAACTCACTATAAATGGCAATTTTCAATAGCTATGTTAAATTACCAGAGGATAATTGGTAGGGAACACCTGCAGGAAACCCAAACCTTTTGGACATAGCCACCACCTGAGAAGTATCGTAGCATCCCAGCATGATTTGGCACATGGGTACCCTTTCCAACGTTCAACTGGTTGGTGGTTGACCTACCCCGCTGAAAAATATGAGTTCGTCAGTTGGGATGATGACATTCCCAATGCATGGAGAAATAAAATTCATGTTCCAAACCACCAACCAGTCAATGATTTTCGTTGGTTTCGTTTCTTTAAAGCTTCCCTTTGAGGTATCCTTCCCATCCCCAAATGGTGGCAAAATTCACTTCATCTTCCCCATTGGAGCGGCGGGAACCACAAATTCTTGGACAAGGCCAAACACACATGTTGCTTAAGTTGCTTATATGCCATTTGTAACTATAAATATATAACAATAATATATCATTATATCCCCATGACGCCCCCCAGTATATCTGCTTTTAAATATAAGTATCCCATGCAATATCTCGGTTATATCCCAACGAACTATTCCCCTTATATCCTCGGGATGTTCATGAAATGAATTGTTTCTCCTCTGAGTACTTGCATAGCTTTAGAACATGGCCCATTCATAGACCATTCATAGATGATCTATGATGATTTACCGATCAAAAACTTATGATGTTTCAGTTTGCAAACCGTTCAAATTGCCGGAGTGTGTATCCCCACCATGATCATCATGATGATCATTGTCACTATCTTTAGTGCTATTATGTATAATAAATATATATATATATATATATATATATTCATCACCCTCCGGTAAACTAACATAGTTAGCTATTGCAAAAAATAAATATAGGATGTTTTACCTATCAAAAATGGTGATTTTTCCATAGGCATGGTGGTTTACCAGAGGGTATGTCCCTTCTTCATATGGCTAGTTTCATGACTGTCCATTGATCGTTGACTGAGTCATCCACTTCCTGGTTGGTGGTTCAACTCCTCTGAAAAAATATGAAAGTCAGTTGGGATGATTATTCCCAAGATGTGGAACAAATAAATTTCATGTTCCAAACCACCAACCAGTCAATGGTGATTAATGGTGAGTAATGGGGGTTATTAATGGCTAATTCACTTCCAAACCACCAAGCAGTGTCCATGGATCGACCGAGTCATCTTCCCGAAACCGCGCCTTCCAAGTACTTTCCAGTCCCCACGGTGTCCCACTTGCCGCTCTTAGAGGTGCGCCCATTGACGCAAAACCTGGGACATACATGAACATATCCTCTGGTAAACTAACGTTAACAACAGAAAATCACCATTTTTAATAGGTAAAACATGGTAAAACATCCAATTTGTTGTTTTTTTTCAATAGTTTACCGGAGGCTAAACCATCTTTTCTTTGGAAGGGGGATGAGGCCGCAGCAAAAATGATCATATGAATCATATGTCATTTTTTTCCATCAATGATGATGTTTGAAAACTGTTCCCCAAAAAACGTAAAGTCAAAAGAACAAGAGTAAACTTAGACATATACCCTCCAGTAAATTCAGATAGACTTTGCCAAATAGGGGTTGGAAGATGAGTTTCCGCTAAACACTGATTATTTTCGCGGTCTAGGTCAATTTACCGGAGGGTCACCGGGACGTAGGGGCACCGCAAAAAAGTTCTTTTTATGGGTGTAACTTCGGTATAACCATGGTTCTAAACTCCCACAAGTTGGCATATAACATCATATAACCCCTATAGATATAATTAATTATCCACTTATACCCTCCAGTAAACCAACATACTATGGAAAAAATCCCGATTTTTCAAGGTAAATCATGTATCAGTGGTTGTTTTTTCCATAGCTATGTTAGTCTGAGGGCAACTGGAACAGCACTTCCAGCCGAAACCCATGCGGTGTCGAACATTGGCTGAGACACTCAATGAACTCCGCCACCGTGTGGGTTTTCGAATGGTTGTCGCAGGCCTCTGGCAGCAGATTGATCACAAAAAACTCCAAATTTATCCATGCTGAAACCATGGAACATGACCCATAAAGATCCAGTATAAATGTCATTTAAGAAACACTATCCATGTATCTATGGATAATGGAAATGATCATTTGATGGGAAAAATGCCATGGTTTCCTCATTGGCTGGTCATGTGCAAGGACTAGTGCCATTTTTTTTTCAATGTCACAAAATCAGCGGCAACAACAAGTTTGAAATGAAGCGCAGAACGCTTCCATGTTTTGGCAGGGATGATCATGGTACAAATAAGTCCCCATCTTCCATACCATGACATCGGAAAGGGATTGCTAAACAGCTCTGAATGCCACGCAAGGCCATATACACCTGCAGCTAAACTGATTCGCTCTGCAGCTTAAATAATTACATTATAATACCATTGTTGTGCTATTATAAAGTCGATGATCGGTTGATTAAAAATCCCGTATTGTTGCAAAAATGGTAGTTATCTACCATATCTATCACATCTATCAACACCCATCACATATATCATCTACGCAATCTACATCATCCACATCCACAACATCATCTACATCATCTACATAATTTACATAGTCTACGTCGTCCGCATCATCTACATCGTCTACATCATCTACATCGTCTACATCATGGACATCATCTACATCATCCTCATCATCGACATCATCCTCCATCATCTCAGATCTACAGTAAGATCTAAGATCTGTCATCAATCATCTGTCATCTGTGTCATCTGTGTCATCTGTGTCATCTATCATCATCATCATCATCATCGTCATCATCAGCATCATCAGCACCAATCCCGACTCAGCACCTTTGCGTCGATGTTTTTGCAGTGCCCAGTGTTGGTCACATCGAATCAATGGTCACAAGACTTGCGGATTTCCAAGGTGGATATATCCCTGAAATCTGCGAATTTCAATTTCTTATGGGTTAAAACGGTTAAACATTTATAAACCATGAGTAAAAAGGATCCCTGCATCCCATACTTTTCATCAGTGTTTTGCTTAGTTCTGGATTGGTTTAGGGGAAAAATTGCAGGAAATCCCCATACTTCATGGGGAACACCATGGTTTCCTGTCGATTTTTCCTTCCAATTCTTATTTTGGGACGACGGGCACCGGGACAACACCGTGCCTCCATCATCTCCAAGACCTCATCGTCAGTGCAGGAGCGATCTCCAAAGTTCTTGCCTGCAGGATATAATGGATATATCAATATAACTATCTATATATATATATATACATAATCATATATGTGTCAGGATATGATGATGGATAATTATATGGGTAAATTATAATATTTCACTAATAGTATATGATATATCCAATATCCATATGGTATGTTATATATACACAAATAATCATATATGTATCAGGATATGATGGATATAATGGATATTCATGGATCTATATGGATATCATCACCTTTATACCTGAATATCCATTATATAGTATTATATCCAAAGATTCTTACCTGAGGGATTTACCTTTCTTGATTTTGGGGGATGATTTCTTTCCCATACCTAAAAATGCCGTCGTTGGGGATGGTTTGTGACAATATGACATTGGTTTTATCACACCGTAGCGGCAGCGGGGGCCATAGATGTAGCCAGTTTATCACGTTATACATACATCTCCACACACACATGTATATATATATATATATATATATGTATTTCTATAATTTTCTATATGCATGTACTGCAAGGAAGCAGAGAAGGTATTGGTATGTAAATATATTTAGGTATATGTATAATCATAAGTATATGTAGTTATGTGTATGTACTTCTTGTTCTGATTACTGTTGGGTTTCCCTTCAAAATAAACATTCAACTGGGAAAAAAAAGACAGCCTTAGACACGCCAGGTGACAATAGTTCTCGCTCTTGAGTTTGATGATCCAGATTCCTTCACCTGATGAGCCTCGGTTTTGTTTGATGACCCGAGGTTGGAATGCCATGGTCTTCTTAAAGCCGGCCGCGAACTCCTCCGGGCTGTAGTAAGCAAAGGTGTCGATCAAGCCGATGCCCAAGTTGGCGATCTTGCACAAGGCATCCTTGGCGCCCATGTTGGTCATCACGTCCGGGGAAGGCCACACCTGTTTACCTCGGCACGGGCACCACCGGCCGGTTGGCACGGCCAAGGCATGTAACATGGACATGCAGAAATTGGAAAGTCTTCACCAAGGATAGGAAGCAACACCATGTAGCACATGTCCTGCTGTGAAATACCAGCAAATTGCGTGCCTCAATGGCTGTGTCATCGTGAATAATTAATCCCATCTACTGCCCAAATGGAAACCCAAACAAATCCACCACTTACCCAAGGTTTCTTGTGGATTGGAAAATGACTTGCTTGAGGTCTCCCTCATCAAAAGATTTCAACAACTAATTCATCCTGAAACCGCGGGAACATGTGCGTTTTATGCCTTTGTAGATCCGTTTTTGCCATTACCCTCTGGTAAACTAACATAACTATGGAAAATCACCATTTTGAATGGGAAAATCCACTATAAATGGCCATTTTAAATAGCAAACTGTTAAATTACCAGAGGGTAAAATCATGCAATCTTTGAGGAAAACTCCCAGGCAGTGCCGTGCAACCTTTCTTCTGCAACGCCCTCATGGCATCGTCGAACTTCGTTTGTTCACCTCGCGCGCAACGCGCCCTTTTTTGATGGACTTGCCACGGATGTCATCCCCGAAAAATGGTCGTTTCGAAATCCCAAACCGGGGAGGTTTGAAAGTGGAAAAAACGGATGGAACTACTTAGATGGGCCATGGGATTAACTAACTGGTTAGTAACTGGGGATATAACCCCCTATATCCCAATTATAATCCATTTACTAACTAGTTAACTAACTCCATGGCCCATCTAAGTATGGCTGGGGAGTCTGAAGAAGCAATGGAGCTGATTACCGAAGGGTAGCAATGGTAACCGACGGATGAATAATTCACTGGTTTAACAGGGGGTAAATTCCAATTCTACACACTTTCCTGCATATTGTTGTTGAATTGGAATATTCATTAATGGGAATATTGATTTTTGTTGTACACAACAAACATTCATGGGACTATCCCAATAATTCACTATAATGTTTGTTCTAGTGTTATCGCATCTGCCGGGGACGCCCCAATTCACCAGCACGTTCACCAGCCGGAGTTGCAGTGACAATGAGCTATATTTGATGATCATCTTTCATCTTTATAATATTTAATCATTATAGTTTATTAATTATGGTTTATTATTCGTCATTAGAATAATATTATAAATGAACTATGAATAAACACACACACACACACGCTCCGGTAATCAAAAATGGCAATGGAAAACCAGCCATTTATAGATGATATTAGATGAATTTCCCATCAACACCTCCATTTGTAACCGTTTTCCCATTGCCACGCTTGATTACTGGAGGGGAATAATTGAGCTTATCATGAATGTGAATGACAATTAATGATTCAGGTTGATATTCCCATTATATCCCAATATATCCAACTATTTCAATATGTCTAAACAGCCTAAAACGCCGCTTAAAAAAAATCCATTATCATTCCAATTTTTTCATTCAGAATCCATGATCATCACATTTAATGAATAATCCCACAAATAGCTCGTTTTTGTGCTTGGTGAATGGCAAAGCCCTTTCCATAACCAAAACAGCAGGGTTGATATTCCATTCACTAACATTTTTCCCAATAATTATTGGACTGAATATTCACCAGAATGTTGTACCATCCACCACATGTTGGAATGAATATCCCACCATAAAAATAGTTGATAAACATGGTGGTTTAAGCCATAGTTTTTTGTATGTTTACCAGAGGGTAACCACAATAACCATTGATAAATCCATGATCATCACATTTAATGAAAAAATCCTATAACCATAACAACCATTGATATTATGAAATTGGTATTATATGATTATTCACCATATAATGATATGGTTATATGTACCATATATATCATCACATTATCCCTATAACCATAACAACTTTTGCCATTTCTGATATGAATCTTCACCCGATTTTGCCATCCATTCATTCCACCAATGATCGTTTGGCCTCCCGCAGCATTGATCTGCCCAGGGTTGCAGCGCACGATGATCGCATCGAAGCCCTCCATAGCTTTGACGAAGGCATCCTCGGCATTGGTTTTTGTCATAGATTCATAGATATTCTCCATATAATATGAATGATCTATGACAAAAATAGAGAAATCTATGATGGAGAATAAACTTATTTCTCTATGTTATATTCATTTTCTATTTATTGTCATCATATAATAAACATAGAGAAATATAGACTGATGACAATAACTATGCATACAATATATATATATATATAATATATGTATTCTATGCGGCCTGAAATTATTTGTGGGTAAAGTCATTCTGCTGGGAAAGCATGTTTGAAAAATGAAATGCACATAAACACAGCTGTGAGGGTCTGTCGCCCTAAAATGGATTTCACCCCAATACCATCCAATAAATTTGAATAGACACAGATAAAACATTGTTTCCCAAGAAAATGATATGGACATGGTGGATTTTTCGACGTTTGTCTTGATATGTCTTAATGTTGCAAGAATATTTATATACTGAAGAGCAGATGCTGCAGCATGAGATCTACTGCACAGGTCGAGCATCATGTTCCTCAGGAACATAATGAATGAGCTGGCAGCTCATTCCCGATGCAATCATGCCGTTGGCAATTGGAATTGTATCCTTGGATTTGCACCCAAGGCCCCAAAATCAAACATCGACAAAGCGCAGATCCAGGAATGGGTGGATATCTAATACCAAGGTTATGTATGTATCACACAGATGAAAAAAACAACACACGCACACACACACACGCACATATATATAATTATAATTATAAATATATGCCTGTAATTATAACATTATATATGTAAATAATTATATATATGTATATAGTTAACTATATGTACGTATATGTAAATAACTATATACTATATGTATACCATTTTATACATATGTATATATGTATAATTATATATATGTATAATTACATATATATATATATATATATGTATATAATTATGCTATATATGTATATAATTATATATATGTGTGTATATTGTACTCCTGCATACATATACGTACATATAAGTCTATCCCCATTCCAACATAGCAATCTTGACGACCATGACCCTTTATGAGCTCTGTTGAGCGCTTTTCGGTTAATTTTTCCAGGTGACATAGCGATGGCCACTGTTGCTCTTGTCAGATCCTCCGAAGGGTTGACTGGGCACATAGATCTGTACTAAGGCGGTCTTGTACTTTGGGCTGATGGGCTGAGGCAGCAATCCCACCTGATCGAAGAAAATGGGATGGAGTTCAACGGGGTTCAGAAAGGAAGTCATTGGCCACACATGACTAAAAAACATACAATAGTAGTACCATCTGGTTATTTAACATAGCCATAGAAAATCACAATTTTTAATAGGTAAACCATCTATAAATGGGTCATTTTCCATGGCTATGTTAAATAACCAGATGGTAATACATACTGTATTGTATGTGATATACAATAGTAGTAACACATTCATAACACTTTCCGAGCAAGAGAGGGTGGTCATGAAAAAACACATAAAACTACCTCGAAATTATGTTTTTGGGATTATGTACAGCGTGGCTGTGTTTCAAAACATGATGAATGACCACCAAGGCGTTTGACATTTTTGCGCATCCCATATTCTAGACAACGTGAAGCACTGGTGAACGAGAGAATTTCTATCACCTCAACAGCTCCAAACCACTTTTAATTGACAAAGCAACCAACTTCAACACGAGCAGCCAAAAAATCCGTCTGGGAACCCCAGTGGCTTAAACTCACCTTCTGATATAAACCCTGAAAATCCCAGCAATCCAGATTTTAAGGTAAAACGAACCCCCCCTTTTTTGGACCATGATTCATGGTTCCATTACCAACTGGTAAACGTTTACATAACTATGGAAAATCACCGTTTTTTTTTAATAGGTAAATCGACGATTTCTAATGGGCCATGGCATAGCTTCTCTATGTTTACCAGAGGCTAACCATCCAACATCCATTGAATCCATGGAGATCCAAGGTGCATCATCCGTTTTGGCCACCTTGGTCAGTCCGGAGACATCCACCAACTGCGGTGCCTGACAGCCACTGGGCTTGCTGAAGGCATAGCCCGCAGCGATGGCGCCCGTCGCCGCCGCCGCCAGGGCCGGGCGCGCCCCAAGGGCGACGACTTTGCTGCGGGCGGCGCGCAGGGCGAAACGAGAGGCGCGGAAGGCCATGGCGATGGTGGCAGAGGGATGTGGGGAGCACGACTGGAGCGATGGCGGCTGAGTGGCATAGAGATAGCCATAGAAAATCACCATTTTTAATTGGTAAACCATCTATAGATGGGCAATTTCCCATTGCTATGTTAAATAACCAGAGGGTATCAGAAAGGTGGCCAGGTGTCAGCCAAAAAAACAACTAGATTCGAAAAAAAACAAGAGCTTTTTTGGTGATAAAACCTTCTTGATGACAGATCAAAGCTGATGGAAACCAATACCAAGAGGAGTGCAGCCCGGATGGCCCCGTGGCCTCCCTTTTGACGACATGAACCTTGTCTCCTGTACAGTTGCAAGAGCTCAGCCCAATTCAGCTGAACTTTGTTCAAACTGCCGTATGATGACTTGCCAGACTCCCCACGGCACAGCAGTGCTTGAAAAACCTTTGGAGAACCCCATTGAGTTTTTGGTGGAAACTAGTGCAATCTTCCACTACCCGCTGAGCCATGCCCTTGACATTGTGATCTCCTCTAGATTCTAGATTCTCTCCATTCAAATCCTCCATCTGAGATCAGCTCCCATCTTGGAATGATCTTTGGTGGAGCCACTCATTCGCTCATCCAATGGGATTTCGGAAAGGACCTATGGAAACCAGAAGCTACACAACTGTTTGAGTGGCTCACAACAAAAACGCCATCACCGATTTCCGCATCGTGTCATGTCCAAACTTCCCATATCTTCCCATGATCACCCCAATCTTTTCTGATACCATCTGGTTATGACTAACAGTTCGCCATGGAAAATCACCATGCTATTAATAGGTCAACCATTGATTTCAATGGGCCATTTCCCATGTCCTTTCCCATGGCCTTCTAAACACACCGGGGGGTCTGAGAATCCATCAGACTGTTCCGCTTCCGCTTCCGTCCGGTTGGACCTGGTCACATTACTGCACCTGACCATCGGTGGCTCTTGGATGAGGCTTTTTTGAAAGGAAAACCCATCGAAAACCCATGGGTTTTGAGGCGTCTTGGCGAGCATCTTGAGAGTTCCGAAGTTTACATGACTCACATGACACATATTGTGGAAAAAAATCTTGTTGGTGGGGCTTGGGTGGGACAAATGACTAGCATCAGAAGAAGATACCAGTGTCATCAATGTAAGAACCGGGTTAGTTGCTCATTCTCCCTCGGTGACCGAACATGCTGCATTGGGGTGATGAAATCACCAGCAAAACCACACCAAATCATGACGAAAACCGTCCCATTATTGGTGATGTTTCTCATCAGCAAGGGATGTTCAGCCTGGAACTTCCAGGGCGCTCGGTGCGATGCCCTGATTTTCCGTTGGGCTTTTTGCAGCCCAGAAACAGCGTTCAGAGCGAGCCCTACGGGGCAGATCTCCCAATCCCAAGGTCTTGTTCCAAATCTCTTCCACCACACCCACTTCCTGGGAAGGTGGAAAAATGGATCATTTTTTGATGTGAGAAATGAGAAATGGCTAATGCTGATTGAATGTGCATATAATTATAGAATCTGATAGCATCATACTGTATATTACGTGTAAATAATTAAATGTGCATATAATTGTATAGCTACATATACATACATATACATATATATGTATATATATACACATATATATATGTATATGTATACATCTCTCTCTCTCTCTCTCTCTCTTCCTCCATTGCCATCTCAGAGAGTTCAATAGAAGCTGAAGGGCAGCAGGTGGTATTGCATTTTGATATAGATTTATCATACATTATCCTGCATCGCTTGTTGAGCATGTTTTATTTGTTAGCTCCATTGTTGAAGGTTCCCAACAAAATGGAACATCAACTACAAACCTCCATTTTTTTTTTGGTTGTTGAATTATTGGGAATTTCCCGGTAGCCCGTGATGTTTGATGACACCAAGGGGTCCAACACTATATGGCAACCCCAAAACAAATGCAAACACCTTGAACACTTAGAAATGATGGAGAAAACATCATCAAACTTTCATCCTGGAAACACCTTTAGTCTTTAGTCATCTATAAATGCTGGTGGCTACGGCTACACATTCATTTTACCAAAGATCTACGAATTTCAACTTTGGCAAGAGGGAAAGGGTGGCGAAAAAAGGACCTACAAACAAACACCAACCATTAACAGCAAAAATCAACCATCCACTGCTGAAACAATGGCTAAATCACTAACCAATCACCCAACCATTTGTACAACAGCTCAGCACCACCGTCGCTAAGAGTCGGGAAAGCCAGACTTCCCGGCATCGAGGATTCTCTCCTCAGGTTTGAGCTGGGACATAGCGAAATCCCCTGGAACTCCGGTGGCTTCGGTAAATGGTGGATTTTCCATAGGATTTTCACCAGCGACCACCATGGCAGTATTGGACTGGTGATATCCGATCTCCTCAAGCTGGTAAATTTTACCAACACAAGCTTTGCCTGAAACTGCCACGGAATGATAATGGGAGGGTTTGGGCAAAACTGGCAACCTTGGGTCTGGCAATAGGCCACGCTTGTCCCAATAATACCTGGGTTCATCATTTTCTCCAAAAGACCATGCGGTCATTTTCAGAAGGCCCATCCCATCATCCCCCACTTTCAGACACGCCTAAATCGCATGTAGACCAAAAAAAGGATGTGTATATATTATACCTGCACAATCCTACACAGCATCTTAGTTGGCCGTCTATCCCAGTCCCGATGAGAAAATGACCTGTCGACCTGTCAACCGTTTTCTAAGGCGAAAAAACAATGTTTATCACATATTCATGGCTGTTACCCATAATTCTCCGATATTTATTTCATCATTCTCCCATAATTATTCAGTTGTCCCATGATCTTCTCAACATAAATATCATAAATCATCCCATAGCTATCCCATCATCATTCCATCATTCCATCCTTCCATCCCATAGCTATCCCATATCTTCACGGTAAACACTGAGCAGGTGGCAGTCTGTAAGGAGACGGCCCTGCTGAGCTGCCTCAGCGTGCTCAGCGTTTCTGAGATCGCCTCGGACGAAGTCGCGCTCGGTGAACTAAGCATGGCGCACTGGTGCACCGCACCAAAATGTGGTGATCATCTTGGGCAATTTTTGTTTTTTTGTTTCTATCCTATTTTTGGGGGTTGCAGAAAACATGGTTTGTTTGTTTTCTGCGTTTTTTTTAATGGAGATGTGTCATGTCATCTTCTTGATTTTTTTTGCAAAATACGTTGTTAAATCCGATGAAACAATGAAAACACATACCCTGAAATAATTTCAACGCACAGCACCATTAAAAAAAACACATCAATGGAACCTGAAACCAACATCAGTCACCACACAGCGGTTCCGTGGTTTTTGGAATGCCAAGATTCAATCACCTGAGGAAGCAGCTGCCTGGTGGTGGGTTGTTTGATGGCCCATTGACTGGGAAAAAACATGGGAGAAATTGTGATAAATTGCTGGTTGGTGGTTTGAACCATCTTGAAACATATTAGTCAATGGGAAGGATTCTCCCATATACAGTATTATGGAAAAAATGTTCCAAACCACCAACCAGGATATTCATGGTGCAGTTGGATTGATGGCGTCGTGGAATATTTATAACAATTTATATCAAGATATATCAAGTATAAAAAAAAGTGGATTGTACCATCAATCGATGAAAAAGTTCAATCCCGGCGATGGAACGTACTGGTGCAGAAGCCGCGTGAACGGAGCCCCACATTCTCACCATTCTGCATTCATAAAACAACGGAAAGTCCTTCCCGTAAGAACTACCATCTGGTTATGACTAACATAGCCATGGAAAATCCCCATTTTTAAGAACGGTAAACCATCTATACCATGGCTATGTAACAAATAACCAGAGGGTAACCAAGCTATTTTTGTTGAGATTTTCTGCTTCGGTTTCTGGTTCGGTCTCCCAAATCCGAAACGCTCTTGGTACATACCATGCAGTGGTGGTGGTAATCCCAAGCCATGTGTCGTCGGTTAAAAAAACTCCATTCATATGGATCTTCCACAAAGCCAAACGTATGTATACTGTATACTTATGTATAGTTATGCTAGTTGCAAAATCATAAATCATAAAAGATCTACCATGTTCGTTAATGTTAGTTTTTTGTTCAACACAAATGAAGCAACTTCGCTTAAATCAATGGCCATGTCAGGAACCTAAATTGGAGGTGCCTACCATATATAAGGCCTATTGTTCAGGCCTAAATTTCAGGGAATATCGATAGAAAATATGGCCAAACATATGGTACGTAAACACGTACCTCCAATAAATCGGATCCTGAAGATCTCCCATTGATTATTACCATATTTTGGGGAATATAACAATCATGGAACCTTATAATGTCAACCCCGGATTAATAAACCATGGTTTATTAATTAGGGGGTACGCCTCCAATAGTCCTAATCTAATACTTAAATGGTACCCTCCCAATTAAACAGCCCAGGGGTTTATTAATCCAGGGCCAACGTCGGATTCGGAAACTTCAGCGTCGGATTCGGAAACTCCCAGGCCCTCGGATTCGGAAACTCCCTCCCCCCCGGATTCGGAAACTTTAGCGTCGGATTCGGAAACTTCCAGGCCC
>Ga0126342_10009755_pt1 | contig 17200 bp, 11 predicted proteins | sample Cyp1metagenome_FD_92528 | JGI IMG/M metagenome (GOLD analysis project Ga0126342, IMG submission 92528) | Coral microbial communities from Lord Howe Island, Old Settlement Bay, Australia - Cyphastrea 1 metagenome | ecosystem: Host-associated > Invertebrates > Cnidaria > Coral ... | reverse complement strand
TGATCCGAACCTTTTTTTTTCCATAATTCTTGGAGGTGGCCATTATTTCCATAATTGATTTTTCCTGTGAAATCAGGGGGCTAGGGCAGATTGACCGGTTTTTCCATAATTATGTTTTCCATAGTTAATGTTTGGGGCTCCACCTGTTGGACATGTCATGGATCCACAATTCAAACCCGTTATTTGGGGGGGTTATGGAAATATGTATGCATATGCAAGTATGTAGTATCAACCCAATTGGTGGCTTGGCAAAAGGAAACATCCAGATATTATGTATATCAATGGCAGGCTTTAGGGGCATATATCAGATCTTTAGACACATATTTTCTATAATTCAATATTCACCCTTAAAATGCATTCAAATTGCGAACATCACATGATATTATGTATATCAATGGAAGACTTAGGGGCATATACCAGATCTTTAGAAACATATTTTCTATAATTCAATATTCCCCCTTAAAATGCATTCAAATTGCGAATCGATGGACATACAGTCACCGACAGAATTATGGAAAAAAACAATAATTATGGAAACAATAATTATGGAAAAAAAAAGGTTCGTAACTTTTCTATCATAGACAGGCGGCGCCTGTAAATTGAAACGTTTTTTTTCCATAATTCTGTCGGTGACTGTATATGTATACTATTCTGACATAGTTTCTGACCATCTGGGGAATTAACAAGATTCTGGAATTACCAAAACCACAAAACATAGGAAATTAACATTAACAAACAATTGCTAACATTATTCGGCTATTAATTTGCGAGTTTCTGGCTTAATTTAATAGATTTAACAGCTTGCTTTAAAGAGCGGCACCATGAGGCCATGAGGTGTTCGTGTGAAAATGTGGAATTGACCACCCATTGGTCAATCGAGACGTGGTTGTCGAAAGACATGGAACCACAACGGGTTCAAATTGTGGGATTTTTAGGTTAGGACTCTTTTCTGGTTGGTGGTTTCAACCCCTCTGAAAAATATGAGTCAGTTGGGATGATTATTCTCAATATATGGAAAAAAAAATGTTCCAAACCACCAACCAGTTTTGGAATCTTCAAAATTGGCACTAGGATGGCTGATTTTTCACACTGGATGGCCGTCAGCTTGAACTTTCCAGGAATGCAACTGTAGAAGTCAGCTCTGATTGCTTCGGTAGCTGGGGAGTTGCTCAAATTTTCAACGAAGGCTGGCGGTGTGCGCCTCCATCCTGCTCAACATTTGGCTGGCATGTTGATGTTGCCCCAGTGATTTTTCTTGGTTTTATATAAACCATAGTAACTACAGATATACCTACTCTAAACCCTGGGTTTTGGAGTTTTGGAGTTATAAACCAACTTAGCTAACTATGGGGCACCACCTTGCATGTTGATGTATACATTATACATTGCCATGTTTTGTACTGCTGAATTATCTCCGTCATTTTTTGAGAAGTTCTCCCTTGAACATAATGTTTTCCGCCGTTGTGCAGCATAATGAACCGTACACATTTCCTTGACTGCCCAAATGTCAATGGTTCCTTGCTTAAATATGAATCATGTTCCCTTGGCAAAAAACACTTCAATGAACCCAGAGTTTTTCTGAAGAACAATATGAATCGACAACGATCGCTGCGCAGTCTGAACAAATGGGATTTGGGCATTGCAACAAATCACTGAATTATTCCAGTTTAGCTTGGCAAAATCCCCCCCCAACCCTGATGGCTTGCGCTCCCTCAAACTCATGGCTAATCTTGGATACCCTGCAATCTCTTGTTGGACATAAGTGACATAAGTTTCCCCCAGAAATCTATTCCTCAAACTGTTCTTCCCCACTTGTGGCAAAAACAAAAAACATATGGTGTTTCACCCAAAAGTCCGGTGGTTGAAATCCTGTGTTTCCCGTTTTAAAACGGATCGTGTGGGGTACGTAGGTTGTCCCTGGACTTCGCGGTCCGTAGGTCTAGAGTACAGGATGGGGCCCCCAGTCGATAGCGTGAACCGTTGCCTTATAAATGGCTGAATTAACTATGGTTTATGGTAGATATTTCACGAACTAGTTAATGGGGATTATTTCATGGTTTATAAACCAACGTTCACATCAGTGGGGGGGGCATCCTGTATTGTATATCACCATATTTGGAAGACTATTTCAACATTTATAGATGATGTTCCCTTTTTTCCAATTAGAATTTATCCCACATATCAAACTGGGGGGGCATCCTGTATTATCAATGGGAATTTCAGGATCTTCAAATGGAGGTATTGTACCAAATAAGGCCATATTTTGGGGGTATATCCCCTTACATAGGCCTTAAAAATAGGCCTTATATATGGTAGGTACCTCCAATCAATCGGTTCCTGTTGCATGGCCATTGATATTATGACTCCACCATTTACATAGTAATTTTCCCGTATATCCCATATATCATCAAACTGGGGGGGGCCATCCTGTATTAATTGCTTCTTCCCAAGTTATTGCTGGTTCTTGCTGACCAGAGGCACCGCTAGTTTTTTAACCCCACTTCAGCCCAGTTCACCTAGGTACCTTCCATTTTTATATGCTTGATGTTTAACATGTTTTCCCAATTCAAATCCCAATCTATAGGGTATCTACTGGGAATCCTATTAATATCATATCAATCCGATCTATTTCTTTATCAATATTTCCAATTAACTATTCTTCCATACATCAAGAAGAATATCCCGGTCAATTTCCCGTATTACTCCCATTATATTCCCATTTATTTCCCAGGATTTTCTGATGATTTTCTTGGACAAAGGCCATCTATACTGCTTCAAAGCGGGCCCGGGCCCCCGCGCGAAACCTGTGCGAGGGTCACGACCTGGACGAAACAGAATGCAGACGCGGGAATGGAATATGGGAATATTTGGAGGTTTCCTAAAATGGGGGTACCCCTAAATCTCCTATTTTAATAGGATGTTCCATTAGAAGATGGAAAGCGGGGATTGGGCCCTGAAGTCACCACACTTAAGGCCCGAAATACCAGTTAATTATAAGTGTGGTTACTAGTCCATAAATGGGGTTTTCTCACTGACTGAGCACCGGTAAAGGGCCATAAGTGTTATATGTGGATAAGAATGATGACTTAAGCAGCAAGGATGTTTTTTTTTAACCAACAACGGACCGCGGATTTAACGATCAACAATCGGGATTTGAGTGTCAAACATCTGGATTTAATCATTTCCCATAGAATCCATGTATGCCATATATATGGTAACATTTACCATCAATATACCCCAAATGTTAGCATATATACCAGCACCATGGATCCGTCATGGGTTTGAATGTGAGACAATACCAGGAGAAATGAACAACTTGGGGAATCTGCCACCAAGTTGTAATGCCAATGAAATCAATTTGCAGCTTATGGCACTGGGATTTTTGCCGAACCCGGTAACCCAGTGGATTCACCTCCAATGTACGGCCATCAAGAATATACCTGGTTGGTGGTTGAATCCTACCCCTCTGAAAAATATGAGTTCGTCAGTTGGGATGATTTATTACCAACATATGGAAAAATAAAAAATGTTCCAAACCACCAACCAAATAAATATGATATATACTGTATATATGAGAATGCGGGGTATGAAACCAACCAATTTTCTGGGGATGAAGCATACTCGCGTATTTCAGAGATTCCTAGCCACTTGTCTAATTCCACAGCCCATCTATCACTCTCACCACTTCAGAAGTGCATTGGCAGAGTCGTAGCATTACGAGTACATCTGGGCAAGTTGTATTAATTCACCAACCTGAAATAAGGCTATTACCCATAGGATCCATGTATGCTATATATGGTAACATTTACCATCAATATACCCCCAATGTTAGCATATATACCATACATGGATCCTATGGGTTATTGCACAATGCCAAAATTGCCACCCCGCAGCGGTGCGAAGGGGCAGCAGCTGTTTCGGACATGAACTCCCATTTTTTCGGAGCACTCTGACACCACATTTCTTGCAGTTCCAACCAGCCATGTTGGGGTCTGTTTGGTGCAGTAGCCACAGCCCATCCATCATATGGTGAATCACTCAGTATCAGTACCCTCTGGTAATTTGTTACGTAGCTATTGAAAATGGCCATAGAAATAGTGGATTTTTCCATTTAAAATGGGTGGATCTTTCCATAGTTATGTAACAGTTTACCAGAGGGTAGCACCTGTTGTATCGAATCCAGCAAAGATTCCAGGGGACGGTCACAAGAATTCCCACGGACCACGTTACGAGTCCACTTAAAGAAAAGCCCTGTTGTTCACATTGGAAAATCACTGGAAAATGAATGTTCATCTCCAAAATGAACTCCAAATTTGAAGGTGTATTTCTAGATTTAGCACAACAAACATCCCACTGTGTCATGCTAAAAACCCATGATAAAACCATGTCAATTCAATTTTGCTATTTTATCCAATTTTAGTAGATTAGTTTTCAATTATTCTTGCCAAAAGTCCCCATAATTTAACTGCAGTTAAGGCCATTTATTAGTTATAACTGGTTATAAATGGGACTATACATTCTGTCAATGGGGTTTTGTTAGTACTTCTAACTGGTATTTCGGGCCATAACTGTGGTCTTATTTTCTTTAGTAAACTAACCACCAGCAACTCCCAGAAATTCCAGCACATTGGATGATCACATCGACCCATGTGACGTTTCCCCGGCTCTTTTTCCACATCTTTACCAACATGTTCCATGAAAACGGAGTTATTGCCCCCGTTATACCAGTTTTTAAGTACTAACAAGTCACCCCATAAATTGGAATGTATAACATATTATAATATATTCCCACAGAAATCACCAGTTATAACCAGCCATCATTAATCACTATTAGCCACTATTAACCATTATTCACCACTATTAATCACCATTTATCACCAGTTATAGGATCTATCGGGATATGTACCATTTACATCCCATAGAAATAACCTACCCATAGGATCCATGTATGGTATATATGCTAACATTGGGGGTATATTGATGGTAAATGTTACCATATATACCATACATGGATCCGTCATGGGATAGGAAAATCCCTTTTGGTTTATGATTTTCCAGCCTGGTTTTCCAGCCTCACCGGCCCAAAAACCGTCGCCGGTGTTCGTCCAAGCGGCGTGTGTAGGCGGGCTGTGGCTGCCTCTTTTGGCATTCGCTCCACGACCTGGTTTTCATGATCCCTTGGGAAAGAACCAAAAAACGGGGAAAACACCTTGGAAACCATGGGACACCATAGGAAAACATAGGAAAACACACAGGAAAATGGTGACTTAACCAACAGAAACGGAGATTGAATGGGAATTAGTTTGCTGATTTATATTAGCCAAGTGGGTTTAGAACTCCAATTTCATGTTTGGGTTTATGGTAGATATATCGAAGTGGAAAACTGTTTTTTGGCCAGTTCAATGGACATTTTTATTACATGGCTTTGCACTGGAGTTTCATGGGGATCAAACATGGGAAATTCCAACAACCGCATTATTAATCATGGGAAATATGTGGATTATTAATTAATGGACTTACTAGTTGATTATCATGGGAAAACAAACATGGGGAACATGGGGAACAAGAACAAGAGCATTATTAATCAACTATTAGTCACATTAATCACCATTATGAACCAACTATAAATCACAACAAGAACGAGAACAACAGCAAGAAGACAAATAAGAGCAAGTGTGGTTTGTACTGGGGGGAACTAATGGGAACATGATTGAAAAAGGAACTTTAACGATGGTTGAACCAACAAGCAAACAACCATGGGCAATTGGGGATTACAATGGGGGCAGTGACGATTTGTAAACATGTATTATTGGGGCATAATGGGGCTGTAATGATATATATATATATATATTATATGTACATATTAGTTAACCATCAACAAAAGGGTAATAGTTGATGGGGATACTAGGGATTTACCAAAGGGATCTTTTCTGAGAAAAAAAACTGGCGAGTTCATATCATGAATAACCAACTCAAGAATACCTTGAGGATGGGAATGTGTATAATTTTACTTGAAGTACAAATGGGATACAACCAACATGGGTGAAATTAATGTTACAAGGAAATTCGACAAACTAATTGGGAAACCATATTATTTGAGACAGAAAAAATTGGATTATTTGCTCATGGAAAAAGAGCTTTCACGCCTTCACTAGGAGAAACACATAAATTTACTCAAGAAAACTAGGGGGATACTTGGTGGCTCCTCTCAGTTAGTAAGTGTGTTCCAACCCCTGTTATTGTGGGACTAATTCCACTTAACCTACCTACAACTACAAATGGAGTTACTGTATAACTCACTTACCAACTTGGAGTAGCCACCTGGTAGATCGTTTGTGAAGCAAGACATGATGATTGGGTTCATTCTCGCCTGAATGAGTAGGGTATTTTCTCTGAATTGCATTGGTAAGCTCCAGAACATTTCCACAAAGCGTGCCGCACTGGTGCAGCAAAACTGCGCCTCAGACTCAGACTTTGAACAACAATGTCTGTTTTGATCAAATTCACGTGAATTGTTGTTGTTTGAAACAGTATTGAACTCAGTATTGCTAGATACCCAGCGACCCCCTTTTCTGCTACACTGGTGAAATCAGCTGGGTAAAACTCACCATTTTGCACATTTTGGCTGCTAAAACACCATGTGCAAAACGCTTCATCGGTTCCCAAAAGCCATTGCTTGATACCCAGCGAGCCATGGCATCCATGGGATTTCTTCGAAAAAATCCAAAGAACTCGAAACGTTCCATGGGATGTTTCCTCCTTAGGTAACCAATTCTGGATGAATACGTTGGGGTTTTGGTGGCAAAAAATCACCATTGTGATGGTGACATCCCTGATTTAGTTGGGTAATGTTGGGTATACCTACAGTATCTCCAACTTTTCATCGGAAGTGATTCCCTTTCCAAGTGGAAAACATCCTGGATTGTTGGGTAAATCACATAAATTCTAGTATACAAACCACGACTGTTTCTTCAAAAAATAAGGCTATTCATCGTTCATGTTGGTTCATAAGATTGCAAATTTGGATGAGCTTAGGCTACAGTACTCTTATTATTATATCAGATATTTTACCAGTATATAAATAAATATAAATAAATATATTTATATATATATATATATTTATGTACTAAGATATTATAACAGTTCACTTTTGGATATTGGATGTATATGTATAATGTATAATAATTATATGAATGTTCTATTGCATCCCTGTTTTCAGACACACCCAAGTATCATATATATGATCGGCTCGCTTATCCATTTACAAATGATTGATTTTCCCCTATTTCCGATGAAACCACCTGCTCAAGCCACTCATTTTCAGACACGCCCCCCCAAAAAATAGATGAGTTGGCTACATGTCCATTGTGGATGGTTGACCCCACTATAATACACAATTTCTGATAAATTTCATACAAGGTGATGCCACGTTGTAATCAGTCACCATGATACTCCAGTATTATAGTATTATGGTAAGCTCATTCCCAACGGTAAGCTAACACAATATTAGCTAATGACACTTGTTTCTATCAATAATTCATAATATCATCACATATCATCATATGGCAGTGTGTCAAAACCTTGTACCCCTGTGGTTCACATCAAAATAGCTGGTAAATGGATGTTCATCCCCCTAAAAATGGTATTAATAGGTATTGATCCATACCCTTATAAGACTGTGATTAACCAATTCCCCAGTCTTCCCAGTCTTCCCCAGTCTTCCCAGTCTTCCCCAGTCTTCCCCAGTCTTCCAGTCTCGCCTCTGCGAGACAGGCAGCACCGCCAAACCAGCCAATGCTGCCATGCGGCTCATGACAGCCTTGCCGGGACCAAAGGTGGGGGCGAAAACAGTTCAGCTAGGTTGGTTTGATGGTCCCCATGAAATACTATACTTATGAGTTATAAGTTATTTCAGTATGATAAACCATAGTGAAATTGGAGTTATAAAGCGACTTTAGAGTTATTTGGGTATCAAAAACCATAGTGAAACTGGAGTTATGTGGCCCCCCACTTAGCTATCGTTTGGGGGCCCCACTTTGTGGAGGTTTATGGGTTAACCCTGATAGTAAATTTTGTTAGATGTGATGTGACCATTTGTGGTTTTAAGCGACACAATTCAACGTAGCAACAATAAGGGAACCTATCCTTAAGCATGTCTTGGGAGATATCTGGCATGTATCTGGGTAAATTATGCCCTATATACCATATATAGCCATCTATAGATAGGAACTATTGGTACCATATTTCTGGGTAAATTATAATATTTCACTAACCTGAATTAACGCCATTTGGGGATGATTTCCCTAAAATAAACCATGATTCCAGGGTTCGGGAGGACAGGGTTCGGTCGTTATAATTTAAATTTACCCAGATGTATGGAATGTCTAGATGGGATGTTTTACATCATGGGATTTCCAATCCAAAGACCAAGGTGACACACTGCCTAGCCCATTTTGAACATGTTCAACCGCCAATAACAACAACATGACTGGTTGGTGGTTGACCTACCCCTCCGAAAAATCATGGAGTTCGTCAGTTGGGATGATGACATTCCCAAGATATGGAAAGTCATAATCCAGTCATATTCCAAAGCACCAACCAGATCACCATCATATTCCCATTGTTGTTGGTAAAAATTGCCTATAAAAACCACTATTAACCATCACTATCAATCACTATTAACCATATATTAACCATATATTAACCATTATTAACCACTATTAACCACTATTAACCACTAGCAAAAAGGTTCCAAACCACCAGCCAGATGACGAAAGCAATCTCCGGTGGGATGGCGGTTCCATGCGCCAGAGTCTGCTTGGTGTTTAATATATGGTTAATATTATATAATGGTTATTATTTAATGGTTAATAGTGGTTAATAGTGGTTAATATATGTTAATATATGTTAATATATGGTTACTATATGGTTAATAGTGGTTACTATTAATGGTTATTATATGGTTCATGATGGTTAACAATCATCTGGTTGGTGTTTTCAAAGCTAGCCCTCTGCAGAATTCTGGCCCGAAATACCAGTTATAAGTACTAACAAAACCCCATTTATGGAATGTATAATGCTATAGAAATAACCTGTTATAACTAATAAATGGCCTTAACTCTGAAAAATATGAGTTCGCCAGTTGGGATTATGAAATGGAACAACATGACAATCCCAACTGAATGGAAAAATATAATTTTTGGATTATGACATTCCCAACTGAATGGACAAAAATTCATGTTCCAAAGCACTAGCTATGTTTGGTTAAATCAGAAAGGTGACATCCACAACGTCTCACCTCCGCACCTTGGAGTGTCACCGGGTTACCTGATAGCGCCAGGCAGTGCGAACGGTCAAGCCGGCCTATAGGTTCGACGGCTTCTACAGGGAGAGAACCAACACACACCATTTCTTTTGTTAATAAAAAGGATGGCATGGTACATATAGTTACATGGTTCAGCATCAAAAATTGGTTTCTACCCAAAAAAATATTGGAATTTCTCAAAATTCCCAAAGCTGCAGCGTCGAGTTTCGACAGCTTTTCAATGGCTAAGGCGGCAATGCCAAGGAGGCGGAGCCCCCACATCTACGACATGTTATATGTTACCCTCCAATAAACTAACAGTTTGCGAACTGGAAAATGACTCATGTGTGGATGATTTGCCGATTTACCTATTTGCACGACCCAAATTTCTTCCAGACATTCCATCTTACCTTCTGATATTTGATCTGGCAAAGCGTTCGGGATAGGGGCCGGAGAAGAAGTTTCCGATCAAACTTACGACCCAGAGTTGACCATGAAATATCCCCAGTATCATCATGATATCTAGATATCACCATTATCATTGTTTTGTCATTTTTGACGGTGAAATCACCATTATTGATCTGGCTGGTGGTTGACCTACCCCTCTGAAAAATGATGGAGTTCGTCAGTTGGAATGATGACATTCCCAATATATGGAAAAAAACATTCATTTCTCGTGGCAAAGTTCGGCAAGTCTCAAGCGAATTGTGACTGCATAGTCCCTTCGTCAGGGGGTTCCACGAAACCTCTGAAAGAGAGGCCGAAATCAGCTGAAATTGAAGTGAAACTCATTGGAAAATGCGGCAGTCCGGCCAAACTGCCAAAAACAGAGCCAGCGTCAACCAGACTGCAATGGCTCGACGCATGCGATCCATTGCCAACAATCGCAGCAAAACTCCAGCAGCGACACTGTTCCATTATTGAGTATTATATCCCATTATTAGTCCCATTAAAAACACCATGATATCCCATTAGATCCCATCAATAATATATGTTCCAAACAACCAACCAGTGATGGTCATTTTTTTGCCAAACAATCCACATGTTCGATGCCAAAAAATCACCATGGACGTGTGGGTGAAATCTCACCGTTGCACACTTAAATCACCAGTTCTGAATAAGAGTGGTTTATTGCTATAACGAATCATCAGTTTTGAACATCACCAGCTTTGATAGTTAAATCACCAGTTTTGAATAGTTAAATCAACCAGTTTTGAATAGTTCAATCACCATGTTTGATAGTTAAATCATCACTTTTCATAGTTAAACCACCAGTTTTGAATAGTTAAAAATCCACCAGTTTCAGTGGTAAAAATGAAGAAATCGCCCCGGTCCGCCATGCTCCGCCGCTCCGCCTCCTCGAAGTCAGCTTTGCCCGCCTGGAGCCATTGGCCAATGGAGTTTTTCTCTTTTTTTTGACATGTTAGAACCCACTACAGTTATGGCCATTTATTAGTTATAACTAAGTTATAACTGGTTAAAAATGAGATTATACATTCTATAAATGGGGTTTTGTTAGTACTTATAACTGGTAAAGGGCCATAACTGTAGAACCCACTATATCTAAGAAAATATGCCATTAACTAGTTAACTAGTTGTCCATGGCCCATCTAGTCCAAGAGGCACCATGTTTTTTTTTTCGAGGTTTACCCTATGGAATTCTAGATTCCCATTAGAAATCCCATACATAATATACTGGTTGGTGGTTTCAACCCCTCTGAAAAATATTAGTCAATTAGTATGATTATTCCCAATATATGGAAAAATAAAACATGTTCCAAAGCACCAAACACTATAATTAATCTATATATATATATATATATATAGATGTCCATTAGAAATCCCTATGAAATCACTATGACATCCCTATTGGTAGATCAAACCCCCGGAAGACTCACCACGGCCGCAGGCGCCGCCTGGCCGCCATGGCGGGACAAAAAAAACGACGGGCGCCCGGCCACGTCCCGCGCCGCTCAAAGCTTGAAGCCATGGATGACATTGCAGGAGGGGGCCCAGTGATGTGAGTTCGTTGGTCCATAAATTCCATAAACCATGAAATAATCAATCCCCATGAACTAGTTCATTATATCTATCATAAACCTTAGTCCCCATACTTTTTTCAGCCACTTTTTTGGCCCATCCTCTGGGATCTTTGGGATTTGGGGTGGGTTACAGTATAAAATGTAAGCCACGAAAATCGCTTCGCTCATCCCATGGCCCAGCAGGACCCAAGAACTGAGCCTTATGGTTTTTTGGGGGGTTCCATACATGGGGGTACCCCAATAGCTGGTTGGTTTATATCTCCTTGAAAAACGGGGGTTTCCTACAATGGATCCCCAATAGTGGGATGGTTTATGATAGAAAAAACACAAAGAAACATGGATGATTTAGGGGTACCCCTATTTTAGGAAACCCCCCAAATCGAAGAGACCATATCCTCATCTTCGATCATCTTCGAATGTAGCGTTTTAGAAAACAGCTACATGTAGACGTCCGTTCATAATACAAAAAACACATAGATCATATTATATAATCATATCATGTTCACATCAACATACATAATGCAGTTGAAAAACGGTTTGCTGGGAGACCACATATTCCTCTATCCAAAAATGGCCTTAGAAAATCATCCAACCAAAATCCTCGTGCTTTTCACAACCAGTGCACTAGTGCAGTTATGGCCCGAGTTATACGAGTTTTAAGCCAGTGAAATCACCCCATTTCTGGAATAGTAACCGCATAACCATAGAAATAACCACTTTGGTATTTTGGGCCTCAACTGTAAGTTCCCCAAGTAGCAGACATCCCATTTATAAATGGATAACCACTTGTTTCGGAATTGTGTTTCTGACCAGTGACAAAAAACGTGGTAGAGATGATCCTCCAGGTAGATCTTGGTCCATTCCCATCCCATGTTAGAAGCGGAAGCGTCTCAGTCATGTTGCTGGTGAATCAGACTATGTCTGGTTGGTGGTTGACCTAACCCTTTTTCATAACCAGTCAACATGGATGTTTTAAGATGTTTTAAGGTTTTAAAGTAGGGGGAGACTCAATGTGACAGAATAACTGGTTGGTGGTTGCTGCTAACCCCTCTGAAAAATGATGGACTTCGTCAGTTGGGATGATGACATTCCCACTATATGGAAAAATAAAATTCCTGTTTCAAACCACCAACTAGACGTTCTCTTTATCCAGGGAAAGCCCCTCTAGTTGGGAAGCTTACCAAGTCCATGTATGGTAATGTCAAGTTCGTACAATCAATCCCCCCAGAAGGTAGGTACCTAGGGAGAAGCTTCTGCTAAGGTTGATTAATCCCTAGTGGATTATTAATACTAACTGGGCATTATGGAAGATGCACTTATTTTCGAATGATTCTTCTCACTCTCTGGCTGGATCGCGGCAGTGAAACCGGAAGAACCATGTCTGGATTTCGCAGCCACATGGATGATGGCACCAAAGACTAGCCGGGGCGGTTTGCCTCTACGATCCATCTGCGCTAATCCCATCCCCCAAGAATGGCCTTAGAAAATGACGGATAAGTGATTTCAAGCAACAAAATGCATGTCAATTTGCCAACTGAAGTTGGAACACTTGAGCACATACAAGCAGCATCTGCAGCGGAAGCAGTTCTGAAAAGGCCAGTAGCCGTAAAAGGAGTATCTGCTGGCTTTCATTTTGGACACTTAGAGCAGGTGACTTCACAACGGCTAGGGTGCCAGAGTGCAAAGTTTCAAAAACGGGTGAGCAGCACTGACTGACATTGACTACAAGCTAGATATACAATGTCAACCATTGTCAGATGCACATGTACACCTCTGAAATTGAACATGGAGCCCCTTAGTCAGTAGCTGTATATAAACTGTTTCAAAAACATCGCCTACAAAACACCCTTTTCTCTTCATAAACAAACCAGTCAGATGAGTCAGTCAGATGTCCTTTCCCACTGGTCGATTAATGGCTACCCGCATTCAACAACTCATCACTAGATGAGTTGTTAGCTAGTATTATGCGAAAAAAACAATTTATTTATGACCCATTATGGTATGTTTTAACGGTTTCTATGATTTACTACTATCCAAAGTATTCAAAACTTAGTTGCCAACTATTCAACAGTGTTTCTTATGGCTTCAAATTGGCTATAGTGTGCCAAGCCGTTGGCTAACCCAAGGTCGACCTCAGTTTCTGACTGCATCTTTCGGGTGAATGCGCAATGATTCAATGATACGCACTGCTTGAACTCGGAAGTTTTCTGCTTCATACCATAGCGGTTGTTCAGCATCTAATGAATTGGATCCTGTATAGATTCCAGCCAAATTGGGTTATTTCACCACTGGTTCCTGAGTCTCGCACATCTACCCTCTGGTAAACTTTCACATAACTATGGAAAATCACCATGTTTATATAATGGGGAAGTCAACTATTTCAATGGCCATTTTCAATAGCTTTTTGTATGTTTACCAAAGGGTAAGTCGGTGGAATGCTAACTTCACTGGATGTCCCTGTGAGCTCATCTTGGTTATTTTTCCACGTGATCCGCTGTGTAGCCGCTAGTCTAAAAATGGCAACTTGAAAACATCCATTGTCAATCAAGGTATCATCTTCTAAACGGCAATCCATATCAATGTGTTGGTTGTAAGTTAAAAGTTATAAGTTAAAGATGTGTATATATATATATGTATATATATATATACCAACATACATATATTCATTAAATCATGTCATATTCCCCCGGTAGCCTCCTTCTATTCCCAATGATTGGCCTGCGCTGCCGCTGGGCCGCTGGGCCGCGTTTGGTCGGGCGGCTGCCCTATGTACAACGGTCGGGTATGTCGAACACTTCACTTCGGTCGACCCTCGATGCAGCACGGTGAAACGTCCTTGGAAAACTGGTGCTGACTTTGTCAAAATCTGGGTGAAAAACAACGGCATTTTTCATGGCATGGAAAATGGTATACATCTGGGTTCAATGGGAATTTAATGGTATAATCATGGTATAATCATGGTATAGTGATACAGTTAAGGCCAGTGCTGTTAGTTATAACTGGTGATTTTAATATTGGATGAGAAACATTCGAACAAACATGTAACATGGGGTGACTTGTTAGTACTTATGACTGGTATTTAAAGGGAATTTATAAAGTTATCACAAGTGGTATTAAAGTTACTAAAGTACTTATAACTGGTGTTTAAAGGGAATTTAGTACTTATAAATGGTATATACTGGTATTTAACTTAATTCTGAATGGTATAAAGTTGGAATTTAGTGGGAATGACAACTTCATCACCACAAGTTGAGATGCAACCTTTGTGATTGTACCTCTGCATCCACTGAACATAGTGGAACTACACCCCCAAGACGAATATATTTCACCAGCTATTTACCAAAAGGTGTATGGATCAAAACCTTGGTAGAGCGCAGCTTTTCACAACCAGTTCATGCCTGTAGATATTCATACCCTGTTCCAATCATTTCAGAGGTATTGGCTCATCCACACATACCTGCAGCCCAAATGGATCCAAATGTCTATTATTCTTTAATATAGCTATTAAATTAAATTTGGTGATGTATAGTTGGTTTAAGTGTTAAACATGGTGATTTTCCATAGCAAACAGTTCACCAGAGGTTAACTCTTGACTTTTCCCATGAAATGCCAGCATTTCTTGATGTCTAGCCAGCATGTTTGCAAATAGATGGGCCACTATCATCCATTGTCCATAGATCTTTCGCATCTTTCCGCTCCACGGCCGTACCAGGGCAAGAAGTGGGGCTCCCATTCACCAAAAAAATTCTCATTGGTTACAAAAACCATAGAACATCACATAATATGATATAGATTGATATAGATATAACCCCCACCACTATAACCTCATCTAACATTAATTTTATCTACCTATTGAATACGATCGATCCCCTAATCAAACCGACTTAGAGCCCTCTTGGGGACTCCAGATCTATGACTTGCCGACAATGTTCCTTGCAATAAGCATGCTATGGCCACAAGTTCATATCCAACTATTTAAGTTGCAGATCGGATATCTCGAAACGTTTTACATCCAATTTTCAAACAATAATATATATATATGTATATATATATATAATATTATATATGCATATGTACTTGTACAGCTTTGACATCTTTAGTCCATCACCAACATCCATATTAATAACCTTTCCTGGAGACATACCCAAACTTTCGGGGCTACCGCGCGGACTGGCAGGAACCGTGCTTAGATGGGCCATGGGAAAAACGCGATTCCTGGTTAGTAACTGGGGATATAACCCCCTATATCCCAAGTATAATCCATTTACTATGGCACATGATAAATATGATATTGTCATGGTACAAATATAACATGGATATGGTAAATATAATATTGATTATAATGTTAACTAACTCCATGGCCCATCTAAGTGGTTCATTGTCTCAGATACAGCGCGCACCACGGTTGTAGATGGGAGTTCCAAAGGCATCTCGCACACCTTGTTTCCGGGTTTCCCGCATGCAGCGCCAACGATGGTATAATTTCTGAACTGGTGTCTTGCCGTAAAAGAAATGGAACCAGTGGTTTTAATCAGCTAAACAATGGGATTTAACCAAATAATACTAAATGTAATCCATTGTAATCACCCATTATTTTGATGGGTGGAACTGGTGTCTTGCAACATGGATTGGATTTCACACCACTAAGAAAGCAAAACATATACGGCTGAACATGGTTCAACAACATATATTGCCTATAGTTCACGACTAGCCGATAGTTACCAAAGTAAATAAATGCCACGAAATAAGCCACTGATAACTACTGATCATTGGTGCTTTAGGTGGCTGGTGGATTGAACCAGAATCTCGGGACTTACCGGCGGGTATGATAAAACCATCCAACATATGGATTCTCAAGTACTGGAACTGGGATTTTCACCACTGAATCCATGTTGCTGAAGACCCACAATCTTTGACACACACACACACAAGGCGGTGGTTCCCGGGAGTTATGAGGTGCTTTATAAACTTCATGATATAACCATGGGGGGTAAATGGCACCCCAATAGCGGTTCGTCATGGAAAATCCCACGATGATTTGAGGGTGTACCCCCATGACTTAGGACACCTCCATATATCTACCGCAAACCCTAGCTATATGAGTTCTAAAACCCTAGTTATTCTAGCCATAAACGGACTTATCCACCTAGAGGGTGCCACCTGGCAGTTCAAATGGCACATGTTCATCACTGCCCACAGCGCTGAGTAGCTTGGAGTTCAGGCCATCGCCGGAATTTCTGTGGATTCTCCAAACTCTTCAGAGCTGGAACTCGAATTCCTTGATTTTCTATTGATTCAGGGAAAGAAAAAGGAATTGAAACCAAATTCTCCAAATGTGTCCATTGAATGAATTGAAACAGGACAAAAACCTAGAGGACTTGAGTTCACGGCGTCCAAATCTAAGGATCATCCCCAAAGGGACGAACCCTCCGTGGAGCTATTCGAGGAACGAACCACAGATTTCTGGAGGGTCATCTCACCTTATGGAAATACCCACCATATCGTGTGATTAATTATAGGCTGTAGAATAGTTTTTGGTATTTTTGTTTGCCTCAGGTTTTGGATTTTTGTTGGCTTTCTTTCCCGGTACCATTTGCCTTGTATTTGCAACAGTTTGGAACTAGAACCTGTCATTTTGCATGGTATTTGCTACATTTTGGCATGGTCACTTTGTATTTTGCATGGTATTTGCTACATTTGGCCATGTTTGCCTTCAATTTTGCATGGTATCTGTCACATTTTGGCATTTCAACCTCTCATTTGCATGGTATTTGCTACATTTTGGTACTTCAAACGTTCATGTGGGTCTCTTGAGGGTTCTTTAGGCTTTCATTTAGGGTGTCATTTAAGGTTT
>Ga0126342_10009754_pt1 | contig 17200 bp, 17 predicted proteins | sample Cyp1metagenome_FD_92528 | JGI IMG/M metagenome (GOLD analysis project Ga0126342, IMG submission 92528) | Coral microbial communities from Lord Howe Island, Old Settlement Bay, Australia - Cyphastrea 1 metagenome | ecosystem: Host-associated > Invertebrates > Cnidaria > Coral ... | reverse complement strand
CTGTTCAAATAAACTATTGCAGAAAGGTATTGTGCGTGACTGCATAACCATGTGTTTTGACATCTGTACCATTAACATACGTGTGAGCATTCGGGTTCGTGGGCTTCATCTTGTTTTTTTGGGGGGGTGCACTGTTTCGAAACGCTGAAGCCATGGTAGTTATTGAATATAGTCCAGGATTTCTCCATCCTGCAATTTCATGCTTTCCATAATTCTTTCCATATTTTTCCAATTATATTGAGGAAAACTTGGTCAAAAGGCAACTGGTCCTCAACCCTATCCTAAATTTTCTATAGGTGTTCCACCTTTAGCCACAGACTTTCACAGATCTTGTCCATTTTTCCTTCACCTCGGGTGCAGCCGAGGTTTTCCAGGGCTTAGATCCTGAGCTTCAACGAGAGGTGCTGGAGCTCTACTTTGGAAATGAAGGAATTGGCATCTTGGCGCCGGGTCTTAGGCACGGAAAGTATGACGATGGGAAATCTCCATTTCCACTGGTAAGACGTGGTCACATCATTATATATAGACAAAACCAAAAAAATTAGATATGCTATCAAAAAAGGAGGATTTCCAGTGCCAGGAACATTTTACCAAAGTAAAAAGGACAGGAATTACTGTTTTCTCGCAGATGAAGGCTATGGCAGATATGCTGCGGAGATGGAACTCAGGTCTCACCTTGGGACGTGTGCACATCAATAGCTGCGATTTCTCCTTGGGAAACTATTGTTTCGACCCGGTGGAGGAAGATTACGAGCTGGATCATTTCGACATGCAGGAGCCATTGCACATGAAATTTATACTGGTTGTGGCTTGATTTCATGGAATATTCGCAGAATAATCGAACCATCCACAGAATTTTGCAAAGAATCATGAGGGCTTTTCCATGGTCTTCCTCTAATTTCCCTTCTGACAGCCAGCATAAGCCACCCATTTTTGGAGTTCACAGGTGAAGCGCGACAGCAAGGCGCTGATTCCATTGATCCATGGGGCCCAGAAGCTGTGCCGCACGCTGCAACTCATGGCTTCACCCTGGAGCCCTCCGGCATGGATGAAAATCAGCAAGGCATGGCAAATGGCATGGCAATTATGGTGGATGTGGATGGAGTTTATGGAGTTTACACATGAGATTATCATATAGTAATGTGAGGGATGTTCAATTTGATGGGCACATAAGCCACGATGGTTGATAGCCTTTCAGCTGGCCTCTGAATTCACAGAGCACCGGCACAGCATACTCGCTTCTTGGGATGGGAGATGATGGGAGATGATGGGAGATGATGGGAGATGATGGGAGATGATGGGAGATGATGGGAGATGATGGGAGATGATGGGAGATGATGGGATAATGTAATATATATATATATATGTATACGCCATATATATATAGACCTATATTATTATTATTATTTTAAGTATATATACACAATATACCATATGTCATAATATCTAACATATGGTATATATAACCTATAGAACTATTTATTGATAATCAAAACCATCCTGGAATAGATCGAATATTATCATTTCAATAAATCATCACTCAAATGGGAATATTTTTTCTAACATCCCAATATTCTATCCACTTGATTTTTACACATATGTGCACATATTTCTTTTGACAAGGAATTTGAGTTTATTTTTTTCCAGATCTTGCAATCTGGAGGACTTACGGTCATCAAGTGATGTAGAGGTGAGCTTTCTCAAATCCAGCTCCGTTGGACCTTTGCTTTGCTGCCGGAATCCTGGATTACTGTACATATCTGTACATTACAGTCCATGTTGTGGCTAGAGCCGCGTCGTGATTACTGGATTTCCACAGATTGCATTTGTCTCTTTAAAGAGAACTGCTTGAGTTTAGCCGGGTTTTTTCAGTCGTATTTGGGTGCGAGATGCCTGTTCTGACTTCTCCCCGAATTTCCCGAACAGGCGATGAATGGTTCAACGAAACCAGGGCTGCGACCAGAATGCCAGGCCTGATGGAGGGGTGGCAAGGTGTCTACAGGAAGCATATGGCGAAGCCATGGGCGAAGCATGTTCACTTCATTTCAGTTCCAAACTTTTAAACCTTTTAGATCTTGAGCTTAGTGCAGGTATTTGCAGATGTTTGAGACAGGACACACGACTGCAGAATATTGCAGAATGAGATTTTATTATATGTATATTATACATATATATCGCATATATTAATATATGTAAATGTGTGCTTGCCCTCCTTCAAACAACTAATTTCACGGCACTTTGGCAGGACGTTTGGGCCAGATACATCGCGACTTGGATCTCAGCATACAGGCAGCAGCAACTCGGCGAGACAGGCAGTCAATCGTCATGACAACTGGTGCCGAAATTCATTCATGAAATATGAACATGTAGTTAGAAAATAGAGCAAAAATAGACAGCTTGATCCCAAACCAGAACAGCTTAGTACGACCCTGCCCTGCTCAAGGAGTGTGAAGATTTGGGCTGTGACCGTGCAGAATGAACCGGAGCATAACGCTCCTTGGGAAGCATGCTGCTACACTGCCAAGGACGCTTGGCCTTGGCCTTGATTCTAAGGAACCACAAACGCACTGTACACGCTTGTCCGCAGTATCAGACTGCAAGGTGATATGCAGACTCAGATCCATGTGCTGATTAAGTAGATACCCTGCTTGCATTGACTAACAATTCGTTGCAGAAGGGAGGAAACCACAGGCTGCCAGCAGTCCATGCCCCACCAAGGAAGAAGCTGAATTTGTCGCGCTGCATTTGGGCCCCACCCTGCGATCGATTCACCCAGATGTGCAGATTTTCATCTACGACCACAACAAGGACAGAACCGCGGGAACAGTCCGAGAGAGGGAAGCAAAGCGCAGGTTGCTGCCACTCGCAAACTCTGAGCACACCTATAAGTCCCCAAACCCAAAGATCTTGGTTCACATGGTTCACATGGACATGAACCCTCCAAATTCATCCAACTTCCAGGCTGCCAGGTCCAACCTTTCCCCATCCAACTTGCCAAGTGTGTTTCATGTGTTTCATGGTGGCTTGCTAGGATCACGTGTATGACTGGGCCCGTGAAGCCTTGGGTGTGGAGCGGCCATCGCCAGCCAAAGCTTTTGTGCGAGGCATTGCGTTTCACTGGTACGCAGGCGTGGCCGGCGTGGCTCTGTGACCCCATATCTCCCCAGCGGTCACCATTAGGATGCGAGTGTTGGAAATCTAGTCGCCGAGGAAACAGTTGAACTAAACTAGGCTTCCGGTTTGTCATGATTGTCACAATTGAATTCGTTTAAATGAAATACCTTCTACGTGTTCAAGCTCACCGAAGTTGTGCAATGCTGGACTTGGACTGAACTGGACCATTTTTTGGAGCACATTTGGAAACAGATTCCTTCAAGATTCCTCAACTATGTTGCCCATTGGTCATGGGGTATATTCGGGTCTTCCAAAAGCTGTGGCTTGATGCATAGAGATATTGATGATTATTGATGGGCTTATCACGGGTCTAGAAGATTCTAGAAGCACACATGACGAAAGCAAACCCATGTGGCATAGCTGGCATAGCTTCACCACCGGTATCAACTCTCCGCAGGCCCGCATTTTTTAGGAAGTTGGGAGTGCCAAGCCAGAGCAGCCATGGGTGCATGGTTGCTCCTAGTGACTTCGCTGTTGATTTGGGGGCCATGGCAGCCATGGGGACCTTTCTGCCAAGTTTGGAGCTTTTCGTCCCCTGGCCGCCCTGGCCGCCCTGGCCTCCTGCTTCCAGAAAAAAGCGGCTACCGAAGGCTTCAAACCGAGCTCTGGCCACGTTTCACCAACCATGGGATGATGCAGCGAGTGCGCAATGCACTGGAAGCCGATCAAGCGAGTGATGAACCAATGGTCTACCAAGAGTTGAGGGCCTACACTCAGGACTGCTGGGATGCTTTTGGCCAAGTTATATGGAGATATATGGAGTTCCTCCTTGCGTAAATTTGTTACAAAACTAGGGTGCATCAACGGTCTACATGAGATATTGTGGGGCTATGATTCTTTCAATGCTTCCAATACAAGTGTTTTGCCGTGTTTCGCTACAATCGCTACAGCTAGGACGTGGTTGAATTGGCACTATCCTATCACCGCGAGGGGGTTTCAGGATCCAGTGTCACCAGTGTCCCTTTGCAGTATCAAAAAATAGAATCAAAATGAATCAAATACATTTGGCCTTGGAGGGGTCCATCGGAGTAATTACTGGTGCTGTAGTGGTTGCACCAAATGACCGTAATGACCGTAAATTTATTGTACGCAAGATCCATGTGACCTAAATCTGCTTAAATCATTTGAAATCTACTTAAATGATCTCAAATGATCTTAAATGTCCAACCATCAAGCTGCTGTCTTGTCTGCCGAGGAGCTGTTTCCCAGTGGATCCCACATGTTACCCAGCAGCTCCCGCGGACGTCTGCTGACACGGCTGGCTGCTGGGGCAACAAGAATCTTGGAGCTGGGCACCTTCACGGGGCGCCCTGGCTGTCCATCGGTACCAGTACCCCAAAGGTCACCTAAGGCCAAAGGGGCCTCAGATGGCCTCAGGTTTAGGGGCTTAATATGAACATTTATTATCATTCATTAACCTGCATCAACCCTATGAATGGGGATTATTCAGTGTTTTCAGTCAATCTGTGTTTCTAAAGCCTATTTTTTATTAAACAGGAGGTTTGATTTGGCATTTTTTTTTGCATGCGTTTGAGTAGTAATCAGCCATTTTGCAGGGAATCTGTCACTTTGAGGGGCTGTGACCGATCGTGAGTGGCTTTTTTCCCACATGTGCAGCAGTTTCTCTATTCTGCTAGTGTTGGAAACTCTGAACCTGGAAACTATCGGGACAGCTGGATGCTTGCAGCGTATTCCTTTCATCTTTATGTGTTGGCTATCTCAAGTATAAGCTCAAGTCATTCAATTTCACCAATATCAGCCATGGCATCAGGAAAAAGTTCAGCAACTGGCCAGATCTTCAGTTCGAAACCCAGATATCAATATAGAATAACACACATATATATATATATATATAATATTATATAATTATATATATACATATATAGATAATACCAATAGATTTCAGATTTCAGATGTCAGATGCATCAGATATCCTTTGCGCTCAGGTACTCGGCCCTCTGCTTCGCGGAGGCTGGTGCCACGGTGGTCACCATGGAACGTTGCCCGCTCCAGGCCCAGGCGGCGCGGGACTTCCAAAGAATCCACGGAAACACCATGGGCCAGGTGCAAGCTACCTGCCATTGGTTGGTGCAGCTGTTTTTTTTGGGTTTGTAGACTATATATATATATAAATATAAAAATATATATATATATTATACTGTAATTGTGTAATTATACATATTTAATATTTATGTGTTTTGTTTTTTTTCATTTAATAACATTTATGTTGCTTGGGGAGGGCGATCCCAGTGGGCATCAGTATCTTAATGTGTATTATAATGTGTGTTAATCTGTATTAATGTATTTTAATTTGCTGGGATTGCTGGGGTAAAATTTGGACTGCTCTGTTTGGCATTTTGGCTAGCAAACTGTGGTGCAGGCTGATGATTTTGAAAAACATGTCTTGATCGTTTTCTTCCTAGGCCATGTGCAGATCCAAACACGTAGATACGTGTGAGACTTGATGAAGTTCAATACCGAACATGTTACCTGAAAATAGGGTATCCTAAATCCCATACATTCATAGATTATTTATCCTTAATTAAGATAGCAATTTAGGAGGGGTATCGGTATAGCCTATTCTCACAGCCGTGTGGCCCAGGTTGTGGAAGGTCTGGCGCAGGAACTGCTTCCTGAACTCGTTGCTTGTTCCACCAAGTTCGACATGTTCCACCTGGATGCGTCCATGAAAAGTACCTGGGCGCGCCATCGGAATCGGATCTGATTTCTATTGATTCCTGGTCAGTTTGAGAAGATAGGAGAATACTGCAGAATGCTACAGTACATCCTTGTGCTTCAAAGTGTTGGTGCTGGTGTCGTGTGCCAACTGGTTTGATTATACCATGGAAAGCTCAAGAGCTAGCGCGATGGCCATGCCCTCTTTCAATTTTCAATCTTCCAACTTAGGCTACGAGGAGTTTTTGGACCTGACATTGGATGATTTGCTGGCAGAAGATGGCATGGTCCTTGCAGACAACGTGCTGTTCCGTGGCATGGTCACCGCAGTGCCAGAGGGCCGCAGACCTGAGGAAACTGCGCAGGAAAGTGAGGTGAAGCGCTTTCGGGACATTGCTGAGAAGCTGCATGCGTTTAATTTAAGGTTTTTAGAGGATGATCCTCGAACAGAAGGGCTGATCTTGGACCAAGATGATGGCCTGGGAATCATTTGGCGCAAAAGCTCCACCTGGAATGGTGTGACTGTGATCTGAGGACTTTGATGATGACTAGCTGGTGACTATATGGAGTGCAGATGCAAAATGGTGCAAAATGGTGCAAAATCTGAAATGCTCCAAAGAGACATGTTTGAACATGACGCCTTGGGCAAGTGCCCGAGATCAAGTCAGGTGCAGGCGCCGCAGGCGTTGTGGAAGAACTGGGATGCAAGACGCTTTGAAGCGGTTGGAAACACAAACATGTTTAGAAATTTTCTAAATTGGAGCATTTACTGAAAGAATTACTGTATATAAACATATTTATAAGTATAATTAGAATTAACAAGTTATATATACATATATATATAATATAATTACATGTATGCATGTAATTATATGTGCCTTTGCCCAGGCTCTTGGAGATGGCGATGGAGAGAGAGAGGGAGAGAGAGAGAGAGATGTAACTATATGTATATAAGGAGCTTGTTTTGCTGCAATGCTCAGGAGTTTGCGTCAAGGTTGGCAGATGCAGTTTTGCGCTGGTGCGCTGCTGAGCAGCAGCAAAGAGCCTTGCTCCTGCAGTCCTTGCTGTGCAGATAGCCGGTATTGGATCCTGGTGACACTGCATGGATTGGTTGGCAACAAGACCAGTGGACGGGGAAGATGACCAGAACCTCTAAAGATCTGAGGTGCTTGTGGCATTTTTTCCCTGTTAGTTGTTGCACATGTGATGGCCATGCTATCCCTGTATACGAGTTATTGCAGGCCTAATCAGCTCCATACGTACAGTTTGTATTGGGTGAAATGCTGATTGTTGATTGTTCCCGGCAGGGTGCTGGCGCGACCAAAGCGAACTCAGCACAACGCTTCAACATCGGCGTTGGATTTAGCGTTGAACTGGCACAGTGGGAAGAGTTGCGCAAGTGAACGCCTGCTTCTGGACAAATCTATGCATTCAAACGCACCTGCACATTGGAGTGGCCCTTCATGCGGGTCAGAAATATGTGTTGCGCAAGAGGGTGTCCAGCTGATAGCCAGGGAAACTGCGACAACGTTGAGGCACAACCATATCAACAGCGACAGTCATGGATTTTTTGTGCCTTCCGGAGCGGATGTTGATGCTAGTGTCGAAAAAGGAGCTCCAAGTGGCACTTGCGCAGCTAGTCCAGGGCTGGGTGCTATTCCACTTGCGCATTTCTGTGTCATGGCAGGTGATCACTTCGACAAGCTGCGGAAAACTCGGGAGGAGTTTCCTGATGCCACCTTGCTCGCAACGGAAGCCTGCTACGAATCGCAGCAGCATTTGGTGATTCCAACCTACATGCTACTACATGCTACTACATGCTACTACATGCTACTACATGCTACTACATGCTACTACATGCTACTACATGCTACTACATGCTACTACATGCTACTGGGATCTACTGGATATCTCCTTTTCTGAATTACCCAGTTCCCCTCTTGGGAGTTCTACTTTTCTATTCCCTGAAACTCCTTGAAACAGCCTGAAACGTCCTGAAACTATAGAATGTGGAGATATCAGGCGGATTCTGGAGGTGGAATTGCTGACCACATTTTCCAATATTTTCCAAGTGATTTTCCAAATCTTCCCACCACCAAGTGGGCCACATCTCCACTAACATGGCTGCCATGCCCCCTAGGAGCGGCACCGGTGGAAGTCCGGCACCCGCATAACCGAAGGCGATTGGAGCTTTGGCGAAGGCGCAAAAACGGAATTTGTCCAATCTTTTTCAGCAATTTCCAAAGCCAATGGCAGGCTATGCGCACGACATCATGGGGAATTTGAATGCTGGCGCTGCTGGCTGGATCGACTGGAACATGCTCCTGGGTGTAACCGTGCTGCTGTTGAATCGCCAAACGCTCGGCAGGATTCGGCAGGTGCATCGCAAAATAACACGAATGGATGGGACAACTGGCACATAGGCCACAAACCACATACCCACACCTTCAGTGGTCGGATGTGCAGACTGCCCGATGCTTTTTCAACATTTTTAAACTTCCCATCCTTCCTTCTGCTTACTCGCGATGAATATATAGTCCAAGCAGCAATTTCTGGCTTGACATGATACCAACCCGCATTATACAATCAACTATGCTGCACCACAGTACGCCCTGATTTGGGCTGGTACTGTGCTACCTTCATCCGTAGCAGATCATCAATTTTTGGAGGATTTGGAGGTGAACCGCCTATTAAGTAATCATTATATAGTCCTGGTCACTATTAATGCTGGGTCCTGGGTTGACGTGGTGAGGCTTTTGGACGATGCTGGCGGGCCAAATCACGTGGGCAACGTTTGCGACTCGCCACTGATGGCCAGTGTGACCGATCAGGTGCGCGCAGTGTTCTGCTCGATTTTTGCTGAGTGGTTCCGTATCAGTTCGCGTTTTGCAAACTCTGCAGTCAGCTTCTGTGTTACGTACAGATTTCCCAAGTTTTGCCATTTGTTCATTTGATCCAAGCTAGAGGTTCCAATAAGGTTCTGACAAAGGTTACTGGAATTCCCAAAGCTTGTGGTGCTGTCAGGAACTGCATGTTCATCCGCAGTACTTTTTCCTGGGACATTTTTCCAAGTATGTTTGGCCTCGCTCCAAGTGCAGCGTGGCAGCAATTGCGGACAAGAAGAAGGTGATCATCATCATCATCATCATCATCATCATCAATGAACAACTCTAGGTATTTCCTGGTGATTTCTAGTACTTGTGCATGGACTATGCACGGATTACAGTATCTTCAGATATTTTCAGGGAAATTGTCGAGGTATGTCATGATGAAACGCTGGGACTTGGAGACTCACATTCCATTCTCGATATGACTCGAACTGCACATAGACACTTAAAACTGCACATACAGCTTAATCACACTGCGATCCCTGCAAAAGTGGATGCATCTGGATGGGCACCCAGGAACCCCCCAGAGAGATGGTTGCTGATTACTAGTAGTGATCATTAGCCGCTAAAGGGGCCCTACAGTTACCAGGGGTTCATCGCTGCAGACGACCAAAAAGCCTAGGGAACGACAAGCTTTTGATGTCGTACACCCATTTCTGCCAGGTTAAGCACCATTCCCAAAGTTGGCAGGTCAGAAGTTTTGTCTTTTGGCAGTTTACACTTACGGCTCATTCGGGTTCAAGCCTGAGTTTGCCAATTTGATCTAATTTGCAACCACAGCCTGGCAGCTTCAAGCCTGTTGTCCTTATTTTTGCAGAATGTTCCACACGCACCATTTCTTGTGGCTTGAAGCTCCATTCAATGAGAAAACAATATCATCCCATATCATCCCATTATCCCATTTGCGTGACGGGAGACCATAAACGATAATTTATCATTATAATACATAAATATAGTTATTGCAAACCCTCCGCAAAATCATGGATAACTTCGAGACTTGGAGATTTATAATTGGCATCTTCCCTGGTCGTTCCAGGTCTGGCATCCTCCATGTCTGGCACCCCCAGCTGCAGCGAACAGCGGATCTATGGCACCTGCACCGCGCAGGACGGGCTGCAGGGGGTGGCTTTGAAGCGCCCAGACGGCGCCTGGGCTGCGGGATAGGCATTTCTTGAGGGTCCTTGGGTGCATTTGTGTGGGTATGTGTTATATGACATTATATGACCATAGAAAGTAATCCTCCATAAGATGGGATAATGTGGGAAAACTGCTATAGTTGCGGCATGCTACAGCCATTTCCCTGGATTTTACCTGCTTAAATCAAGTGGAAGTGCACTGCACGCACAATTCTGCTGAATTTTTGATGAGTCGAATTATGTCGGAATGGAAGAAAACATGAAACAATGAACATTTTGGCTGATCGCAGGGAAAGACAGAAGCGGCACGAATCAGAATAGCCTAAGGTACTCGGGTGGAAGGCGCTATGCGAAAACTTGCAACGGGCTGCAGAGTTGTAAGGCACGAGCACATTTTCTTTTGCATGCGCCAATGTTTGGATCAACCCAGACATGCTCTAAGGTGCTATAGTCGTGGTAATGCTGAATGCCGCAAATCTCTCGGCAACTTGCCTGTCTGGGAAGGGTGCAGAGAGAAGGCGGATGAACCCCATGGTTGGTGCAATTGGAAACGGAATAAAGAAATCGTGTGGCAGATGTGAATGGTGGTGGGACAGAGTTGCTGAAATTTGTTGACCCATTTAGATGCTTACTTGCGGCTTCATCCTCTCAAGAGGTTCTTGCGGACCTTGCTTGAGCGTGCAAGAGTAGTGCTGAACTCACTGCCAAATTTGCAGAGGATGTGGAAATGGCATGAAATGGCCACCTAATGCCACACAACTTTTTCCATCGACAGGCGAATGCCGTTTGCAACTGCAGATTGGCTTTGGTCCAGATTTATCCTGTTTCGTCTTGTTTGAGATTCCACGCAAGAACAGCTATATATATATAATATATCAGCTGAGACGATGTGTGAGATTTCTGGTTGCCATGGAATCATGGATTGATTGGAAGTACTTTCCACACACTCCTTGCCTGGTTTAATATTGAGTTGTGAATGAGACAGTTTGGAGGTCTCTAAGTGAGGTCTGTGAGTTGTAAGTGAGACAATCTGAGAGTTATAAGTGAGGTGGATACCGTCCATACTTCTGTGGATGTGTTGGGAAAGAATAAGGTCAAGGTTTGACCCATGATGTTTCAATGAGTCCCCCCGCCTCGTGATTTTGACGCTCAGGTGACTTTCAAGCTGCTCTTGGACGGCGCGAACGCAGCTCCCTGCGCCCTCCGGGCATCCATTCCTGCGCGGTCCATTCAAACCTACGTGCTGCAGCTGGCCGACCAAAAATTCGATGCAGACTGAGATGACATGGGAGTGGGTCAAACTCTTTGATGGGCTGGTTGCATCACAGATAGACTGATCATTTTGAGTAGCAACCATGCCAATTTGGGGTAAAACATGATTCTTGAATATTTTTCAATGCCCATGCTGCCAAGTTCCCATCCAGGGGGACATGTCATCCATGAGACCACCGCTGACCCTGTGCAGGGCTTATTTCCAGAAGGTCAAGCTGCACCGTCCATGGCGCAAGCGTCGGAAGCTGAGGGAACGCACAGGAGGTTGCAAGTTCCCACTCAAAAGTCACAAAAATTGCTGTACGCCACTGTACGCTGGAAAAAAATCGAAAGTCGTCCAGCACTCAGTTCTGATGTCTTTGTGACGTTGAAGGGATGAGGGATGCCTTGTTCGACAGGCTCCGGGGCCTTGCTGAGCTGGCCCGATGTTTGAGTCAAAGTGAAAGCGAGCAGGCTGGTGGTGCGGGGTTTGGCAGTGGAGATACGTGGAGATATCCTCAGTGATGTAGTGAATGGGAAAGCTCAGTTTTCAATAGGTGAACCATAGTTTGTAATTGGTGTGAATCGTTTGCACATAGTTTCTGGAAGCCGGTCCCGCTGTCCACTTTCTACTTCCCTCGCAGGCCGCGGCTTTGTTGGTGGGCCTTTTCCAGAAGCTTGGCAAAGGCGATGGCGATGGCTGCCGTTGAGCACATTTGGCACCACTTCAATGGAGCACTGATGTCACTGATGGACTGGATTGCATTGGGACTGCCACATTCAGGATGGATTACTAAATGGATTCTCGTCTCTTTAGTCATTCTAAATCTAGAATTCTGGATGATGGGATTTCGTTTGATTTCTTCAATGGGTCCCTCCATGCGTGAGCCTGTGTGACTGTCATAATTTCTCAGGGAACTGAAGTGGCAAGGAACTGCACAGTTCACTAATGGAACCCGATGATTTGACATGCGCTTGTCGTGCTAATATTGTCCCGCCCATGTATGAATGCTTACCTGTCCTATCCTGTACTCCAATTTTGTTTGGGCAGCCAGTGGCTTCATTGCTGGCTTCAAGATTGGCAAATGCTACAGAATGTGATAATATGGGCGCAGATCTTGAGTATGAAGGCATTTGTATTTTCATCATCCACCCCGCAGAATAATTTTATCTATTAATCCATATATATATATATGTGTGTATATGTGTGTATGTATATATATATATATGTGTGTGTGTGTGTGGTACACTTCCCCTCTGATGAGACCGGATTGAAACGCATTTTCAAGAATCCCATCGCCCGATACGACATTCTCGCAGCTTGGGAGCAGCTATTCTGGTGCGTGGTTTGGGATGCCCAGACTGCATTGCATGCTTTTGATAATTTTGATAAACTGCGCAGCGAAGAGGGCACCAAACTTAGAGAGGGTGCCCTTTGATGAAGGATGTTCAAGTTTGGACCGTTTGAAAACAGTAAAGCAAAAAGGCATAGGAACTCACTAAGAAAGAAAAGGTCTGATCACCGTCAAGGCCCGGACTTGACAACTTTGAGCACAGTCTTCTCAGTCTTCTGCAGAGGCTTCCAAGCATTCACCGGCACACCAAGCAGCCACCTTTGCCCACTCCATTCTGGTTGAGCTGGTGGGGCATCCCAGATCTTCCCAGCACCGCATCGAAGCACGGGATACCAATCAGCAGCCACCAACGGAGTACCGGTCGCCACGAACGGTGAGGTGGGAGGAGTGAGGCCGCCAGAAGTGCAAAGCAAGAAGGTGGTCGGCCCGGTCGGCCAATCCCTTGGGCGATGCTGGGCGTAATGTGTCAATTTCATAAACCACAAATTGGGGATGGCTCGGGATTTTATTGTGGATCCACTGCAGTGTTTGTCCAACATGGGTGGTACTATAAAACATGATGCATAATTAAATTTTGGGCATCCTGTTTTCAGGCAAACCCTATTTTTGATGGTTGCCCATGAATCAAGCACTCATGGCAGAGCACTGCATGATCTCACATTTAGATCTCTTTAGGCCGGGTTGTTGCCATGGAATTCCGAGTCAAAGAACAAAAATTCTTGATTTGGGGGATGAGGATAAAGGATGATAAAGGTGGCCTGTCAGTTACCAATGTTCAGGATTCCTGCTCGAGTTTGGGAGTAGTACTGTGCCACTCACTATAGAGAGGCATTCAGTGAGTATTCATTCAGCCCCGGTCGTTGGTTGCATGAAACATGACAGGCCAACAAGAAGCGAAAAAGGCGCTTTGCTGAGTGATTCTTTTTGCCTTGGCGTGCTATCCAGAAGGCCTACATGTTTTCATCATTATTATTGCACCCAGCAGTTTGTCAAGGTCGGAGGCCACCAAAAGCTTGCAGGGGCTCTTGGAGCGCAACGCGGCAGTCTGTTTTCTGCAATATGTTCTGATATGAATTTTGTTCGTAAGAGCTAGGGCAAGGACATGGTCGGCAAACATGACTCAAGAGAGACGACATGCCCTTGCTTCTACATGGCACGGAATGTCACGGAGTTTCTAGTGTCTCTGTGGCATGCTGACAGTTTTTCGCAGCGTTGGTGAGGCCAATGGCAAAACCGATGTCTTTGGATGATGATTCCAGGTGCCATAGCGGTTCAGAAAATCAGGGAGTCAGCAGATCCCAATCACTGCCACTGGGGAGCAACAAACAGTAGGTTGGGCACAATTCACTGCAAATCCTCAAGATTCCTCAAGTATATTACTTTCAGATGGGCGCAACCATCATGACGCACAGTTGGGCGCCAGGCTGTTGATCTTGTCCACCTTGCAGGAAAAGAAGGCACCTGTAGGGCCGGCATAATATCTTTAAGCACTTGCCAGCTGATGCTCGAGGAAGATGTCAAGCCTTGGGCGCGGAGATATTTGAGATTTCAGCCTGGTCCACCATGGTCCACCCTGAACACTCAGTGTCCTGACGGCAAGGCATTCCAGCGAGTGCCTCAAAACCTGAAGAAACAATGGCAACAGGTGCCTGGGGTTCAAAATGTCCAGCATTTTGAGATATTCTTAATGTCTTTGCAACTTGTTTCAAGACAATCGCCTGATGATTGCTCCTATTTTCAACACCAGTGAACCGAATCCACGGTGGCCATCCAGGATAATGTTGCAATGTTTGGCGCCTTCTATTCAAGCATGCTGGCAATGGTTTGCTCTCAACCTTCTTAAGATCCGCTATGCTTTCTCTAGCTATATAATATAATATATGTGTATATCAATCTCTCTCTCTCTCTCTCTCTCTCGCTATATATATATATACACATGCATGTATTGTAATGTAATGTAATGTAATGTAATGTAATGGAATGGTATGGTATGGTATGGTATGTAGATCATATTTACGATGTTTATCTTATTTTTACTTGTCTGTCCGGGTCTGTCCTGTTCCCGGACCCCTGCGGCTGATGCTGACGCCGTGCAGGCGTTGCTGTCCCCCTTGTCGCCGCTGCAACCTTAGAATTTCCAACGCCACCAAGTCTTGCGATTTGATCTCCAGGAGGAAAAGCACCTTCAATGAAATAGCAAATTATTTGGTGACATTCTGGTCATATTTCATAGAATATTCCAGGGTCCAGTGATTTGGCATATCCCCGGGCTTTGAACCTTTGTTTCACCTAGGAAGGGAGTTCGTGCCCGCTGTGGCACCATCATCTCTGGCCTGGTACAGGCCAGGTTTGGTTCTCATCTTCAGCACCTGTTGATGCTTCGGCTATGCCATAGCCCGTCAACCAGTGATGACCATTGGTAGTTGGACCATTGGAGGTGAACACCTTTTTTTGTTTGGTAGCGCTTTGGCATGCTTTGACTTTGCTATCTCTGCTTGCTGATTCCAAGACTACTTGAGAGCCCTAGCCTGTGGTTGGCGTCCTACCACCCTACCACCATCTGCCAGGGGAATGGACCCCCCATGCGGGTGGTGGCAGTTGGGACAGCTCAGGAGAAGTAGATGATTCTGTGAAATTTATATAAGGATCCCATTACCAGAAACAGGTGGGCATTAACCGTTAACTATTAATTTTGCAGGACAAACCCAGAATTGGACGATTGTATGGTGGGGACGAGTCAGGACCAATAAACACAAGCACTTGGGGGTCACGGACAGAAAGCACTTTCAGTGGCACGTGGCTGACGTGAATGGCATCCAAAAAATTTAAGAGCAACTGTCGCAAGTGTCAAGCCATCGTGGTATATTGTGGTAAGAAGCAGGCCTAAGCTCTGTTGGATTGAAACTCTTGGATTTGTTCTGTTGTGTCTCGTTACGCCGATGCGGGAATCAAGGATGCTGCGGTACCTCTGGATTTTCCGAATGCAGTGCCCAAGGCACAGCTTGAGCAACTGGCCGTGCACAGCAAAGTGCCCGATGAGGCGGTCCTGGTTCGGGCAGCCCAGCTGAGCCCAGCTGAGCCCAGCCTGCAAGCTGCTAGCTGTCAGCTGGGGCGGGAGCTGAGGCAGTGGTGTTCCAGCAATTCTTGGCCAGTTTCATTGCTCCATCAGGCTGGGGTGCCTGACCTTAGGAGATCTCAGGAGGGAACTTGAGTGGGGATAATCTATTGGGATGAAGACATGAAGATGGGATCCCCCATGTTGAATGGTAAAATCCAGGGTGGATTTTCCCTTAGACAATGATCAAGATGGAGCGTATTACTATGTGATCAGGACATCGAATCATTAAACACGACCAGTTCGCATCATGTCTGTCGGGTTTTCGGATGCATCAAGCCGACCGCCTGCAACATCTTTTTGGTGCAAGCGCCTCGTACGTGGGGGTCAGGCTCACCAGAGCGGGGTATGTTTGGATCATATTTTAATATATTTTAATGCATCTGACAATATCTCACGATATCAACTATGGGGACTGGCATCTCAGCCGCCGTGCGCCTTGTACATCTTCGATTTTGTTCCATGTGATTCCAGGGTCAGCCGCAACGCCGGCGATGAGCTTTAGAGTCCATGGCGTGCGAGTGCTGCAATGCCAAAGGTGGCACAATTCCGACGCAGCAGGTAGAAACCGTTGCTAAGTCTGCACGGAGAATTCTGAACAGACATCAATGCATTGAATCGAAAGCACACCGCTTCAGATGTTTGGAACATCCCGGCAACTTTTGTGACGCATTCACCGCCAGAATTTAAGACATGGATTTGACAGGTAGGTTTGGCCTAGACGATTTTCGGATTGGATGTTGGTTCCATGACGCATGTTGACGTGATGCAAATCGCATTCTTTGTTTTCAACTTCTTTGCTGTACATCGTTGCTACGCCTTTTCGCCACAGCTTCAGCCTGCTCTGGATCTTTAGCCATGAGATGTCATAGGGTTCTTGCTTCAGACAGGAAAAGTTGCTGTTTGTGCTTGGGAAGCAGGGTGCGGCTGTCGTTATTATAGGTTGACGATAGGCAAACACGTCCAACCTACATATTCAGATTCATTCATGCAAATGTATTCATTTGTATGAGTATTCTGTATGTATTCCCTCCCTCCCCTCCCCTCTCCCCTCCCCCCTCGTCCCTCCCGCTGGCTCTGGCTCTGGCTCTGGCTCTGGCTCTGGCTCTGGCTTGGCTCTGGCTCTGGCTCTGGCTCTGGTCTCTCTCTCTCTCTCTCTTTCTTTTCGCATATGCATATTCTCAGAGGACACATGAAGCTAATCAGCACCGGGCTGTCTCCGGCCATGCGTATCGCATCCCAGGTGGTGCAAGTCAGACAAGAGGAGGATCCACACAGTGTAGATATACTTCAGCAATTGGCGTGCAACAGCCTCTCCACCCTCTCCATGAACTTTTCCGTGGATGGTGAAACAATCATCCCAGTCGCTGCTATGGGCAGCCAAAGCTCTTCTGTTCCTTGGCTGGGAGGGGCTGGAAGGGCGGAGGATGCTGAGGAATTCCCAAGAATTTGAGGTATTATTGGGAGGTTTTTTTTTTTCCCATGCGTTTTGTTTTTTTTTTTGATTCTGTCTTGAGAAGGAGAGGCCAGGAAGGAAGGGAGGAAGGGAGGAAGGGAGGAAGGAAGGGAGAGCAGGAAGGAAGGGAGAGCAGGAAGGAAGGAAGG
>Ga0126342_10009753_pt1 | contig 17201 bp, 14 predicted proteins | sample Cyp1metagenome_FD_92528 | JGI IMG/M metagenome (GOLD analysis project Ga0126342, IMG submission 92528) | Coral microbial communities from Lord Howe Island, Old Settlement Bay, Australia - Cyphastrea 1 metagenome | ecosystem: Host-associated > Invertebrates > Cnidaria > Coral ... | reverse complement strand
GAAGATGAGCAGATGTGAAGATGAGCAGATGTGAAGATGAGCAGGTGTGAAGATGAGCAGATGTGAAGATGAGCAGATGTGAAGATGAGCAGATGTGAAGATGAGCAGATGTGAAGATGAGCAAGATGTGAAGATGAGCAGATGTGAAGATGAGCAGGTGTGAAGATGAGCAGATGTGAAGGTGAGCAGATGTGAAGATGAGCAGATGTGAAGATGAGCAGATGTGAAGATGAGCAGATGTGAAGATGAGCAGATGTGAAGGTGAGCAGGTGTGAAGATGAGCAGGTGTGAAGATGAGCAGATGTGAAGATGAGAAGATGAGATACAGACCCCCACTATTGGAAGAACCCTGCGCTCAGACGCTCTCGGGAAAAACACAAATTCCGTAGCAACAATAAAAAAAGGCTTAATGAAAGACATAGGGTAATCCATACCGCAGTTAGTTGCAAGATAATGGCCAATAATGTATATAACTGTATGAATAGCAGTTAGCTAGCCATGAGTATGAAAAGAACGGGTTTAACGGTTCGACCAAGAAAACGTTGTTTTTTTGATGAACATTTATCATGCCCAGGGACTTGTGGAGGAAATGAGGTTTTTGACTATTGGATTGTGGTGCATTTCGATCAAAGCCATGTGGTCATCGCACCAGCGGAATACCGGAATTCCTGTTTCATCCGAGTAAATGGCTTGTCATTCTTAGTATTTGAAAACATCCCTTGAAGATCCTTGAAGTGGATGTCAATCATTTTGAGCCCTAGGGCATTCTGTTGAACTAGTGGTCCGCATTTGAAGTTTGGTTCTGTTTCAATTGTGTTTTCAACAGCCATGGGTTTGCAGGTTTTCACATCGCCAAGCGGTCGCCAACGCATCCTGAGGCAAAGGTCATTGTTACTGGAGTGAGGAGGCTCTCCGAGATCTTGGAGTGGAAAAAAGACATCTGTGGGAAGATGAACCCTCCATGAGAGATGACACAGCCGACATCCACATCAAGTGCTCATGCTAATTCCCTCCAGTGGTGCCATGGGGATCCGGGTGCTGATTTACCCCAAACGAAACTGGGGGTTGAAGTCAAAGCACTTGATTTACTGAATCAATTTTGTTATTGGCAGTTAGAAGCATGGGCTTTACAAGGACAGGCTATATTGAGCGGAGAGATAAATAAATAAATAATAAATAAATAAATATATAGTGCTACCGCGGACATTTTTTGATATAGTGTGTACATTGTGGAGAGGTCCCAAAGCAGATCGAAAAGAATCAAAAGTTCCTCCAACATGTTATATTTGTTGCCTCTACGTTTACACACTGTTTCACCCAAACGTATGTTTGGGGCGGGGAGCAACCCTTTTTTCGATGTTCCATTTGTAGATTGAGAGTCTAGCTTTGAGACTTTCCAGTCTAGGTTCTTTAAATCAAGGTTTTACATGTTTAATCAGAAGTAATGTATTCAATTTCATGGGCTCAACCTGGTTACATTGGCTGACTAGACAGAGAGCTTGTCAGGCGGGGATCTGTTCGAAAGCTGTGCCCTGCCCTGGGCACGACAAGAACCTCGGCGCGTCGGGGTTGGAATATCGGAATGTGGGTTATCCATATTTGGAAGATCAGATAGGCCAGGTACTTCTTGAGGTAGCCTAAACTTTCTAAACATTCAACAGATCTCACAGATGTGAACCATGTTGATCCATATGGTGTAATTATGCTCGTACATTTTCCAGGTTGGGTTGAAACAATCATGACACATGCACTTGTTCGCAAAGGAAAGCCTTGTCGCACCCCACGGTCCTACAGTGTTCCCCAGGATTGCGGTGGGCTCAACATGCCTTTGTGGGGAGGAAGAAGCCAAAGAAGGTCAGTTTTGCTCCTCAGCTGCCTCGGGTGGATTTTTGCCTTGTTTTTGATCTGAAGATGGGAGGTCCACGATGGTGTTTGATGGGGACGCCTTCAGGGTGTAAAAGATTCGAATTTGATGGTGAGTGGGCGGGTGGTCACCCACCTTTGCAAGAAAAGAGTCGGAGAGCTGTCCAAGATTTGATGTGATGTCTCCAAACACAATATAAGCCTGTAGTAGGTCTAGGTTCTCAAAATCTCAGCAAAAAGGGATCAGATCACCTCCTCTTTGGGGCAGATTTATGGTCTACCCTCTGGCGACCGGACATGGCTTCTCATTGTAGCTTTCTGCGAGAGATACCCAAAGGAAACTGTTTCCTAATCTTTGATTTGGCCTCACCGTGCCATCACTGGAATGATGATGTTTATTCGATTTTATAGTAGAGCTATCCCAAAATGTACTCATTTCAAGTTAGTGAACTATACTTTATGCAGATCTTCTCCAGAATCAGAAGGCAATATAAAATAAAAAGTGATTTGCTTCAGAGATGTCGGTGTGGTTGAGGAATGTCATGGATCATGGATTGCCACCCTGCATTTTATACCGAAACCCTGGTCAATAGATGCGTTTGGGATTTTATCTTGTATGGTTTAGTTAGTTGAACCTGCAGTTCAACAGTCAGTACATAACACTTCAAAATACGCAATATTATATATACAATAAATAAATAAATATGTATATATATATATATATACAGCAGCTACATGATTATATCTCATGTGTATATTGTTTTAACATATTACATTTAAAATATGTAATGCACATCACACATCATTAATATAATACATTAATTATGGTTAATATAAGAAATCTCTATATAAATATATATATATAGTTTAATTTCAAAACATACTGTATATATCACATATATACATATATATATTCAAATGTGTAAAATATGTATGATATATAATATCTATGTGTGTGTATATCTATACACATATCTATTCACATATCTATACACATAATTTATTTAATAAGTGTATATGGACATATACAATACAATAACTTATGTACACATATAGTTTCTGTAATAGAGCTGACATATATATATATATAGTATTATATACGTATATTGGGTATAATATATATGTGCGTAAATATGTGCTCAGATGATTATATGGTCAGTTTCGCCTCATTAATGAGAATGAACCCACGGACATGCATGCATGCATACATACATAGATAGATAGATAGATAGATAGACATACATAGACATAGATGGACATAGATAGACATAGATAGACATAGATAGACATAGATAGATACATAGATATTTAGATAGATACATAGATACATAGATACACAGATACATAGATACTGTACATAGATACATAGATACATAGATACATGGATGCATACATGCATACATCCATACATACATTCAGACAGACAGACATTTATATAGATAGATATTTAACTATACATTCTCACATGATCTAGATAGATATTTAGATACAGCTGTATAGATACGCACACATGTGTGTGTATATAATTATTTATTGTACATATTGATACACGTTTTAAATGTATATAGACTTAGCCGTACATATATATATATATATAGATAGATATATTTATACACACATATATATATACATACATATATATATATATATATATAAAATATTTATGTACATATATGTTTTAAACACATATATACAAATTTATTTTTATATATATACATACATTTATATACATATATATATATATCAACGCATGCATATACATATATTTACATATATATATATCAACACTAGTCCTGGGCATTGGGCCAATGGCTCGCCTTTCTCGGAGATGGCGATGGATATATATATATATACTGGTATTTATTTTTATATATATATATTGATAGTGTTTATTGTTATTACTGTGTTATTTGCATTACTATTACTTTTATCGGGCACAGCCTTAAACCTGCATTGTGATGAATCGTAATAGATTCATAGAGATCACTCGGATCACAGGAACTTTCTTGTTTTTTCCCTTCGGTTTCCCCCGTCGTTTTCCCAGTAAGCCAATGGTTAGCGGAGACAATTAAATCTATTGGCACAAAAAAAGGCTACGAGGACAGCACGGTGGCCGACTCAGCAAAGCCGGAGAAGAGTTTCTCATACAGTGCCTTTGGTTGGTGCTTTCAAATGAGCGGTGTTCAAAAGGCCTCCTGGTTGAATAGTTTAGGGATTATACTAACCAATATTACTTGGATGATTAATGATGACTATAGGGGATGATGCTAACCAAGATTCGGAGATGATCACAATCCATGAATGGGAAATCAATTCTTAACGAGCCAATTGATGATGACCCCAGCTGCAACGTATGAGTCCCAGCTGATCGGCGGCTCATTTTGTTGTTCAAAAACAAAAAGCCAAGGGAGGCTCGAGTGCTCAGATGATGTCAGATAAAAGGCCAAACCCGCAATTAATATCAATTACATTCAATTACTATTTTCCCCATCAACGTGGACGCGGTGCTTCTGTAATTAGGACTCAGGAGATTTAATGATCATTCATGTGGTTGCAGATCTCACACATCGAATGGCTACGTGGTTGAGGTGTACAATGCTCAGGACGCACATTTCGTTGATTGGGCCGGCCTAGGGGGGTTATTCATCCGGTGTTGATATATCAATCATTAAACCCAATTCTGATGACTTTATGTCTTAGTTCTACTTGCAAGCACGACCCCATTATGATGACTTTATGTCTTAGTTCTACTTGCAAGCACGAAACATCTGCGGGTGGCCGGTGATAAGGGGATACTTTAAGCACATTCCCAGTGCTGTTTTCATGCTGATGAATTTATCATGAATGATCGAATTATCGACCGACGGGAGTAGATCAAAACCTACTCTATCTATATTTTTTGGATGCACATGAACTTACCAGCATTTTCCAAGATTTTCCAGCATTGTCAATCCATTTAGGAGTGAAAACCAGGGAATTGCGTGGGTTACGACGCGTACGGTGACCCCTTGTGAGGTGGGTCATCAGATCATCATATCCAAGAAAAATGCTGGAAAAAACCATCCGGCGTCCTCAACCACAGCTCGGAAATCCGCGAACTAAATGTGAACATACAAATGGATGTTCAAATGTGAAAATAATCATATATAAATTGAGGTTCAGGTGGGAAAATGATCTGGAAATGCAGGCTTTAATGGGACATGCAATGATCTATATTTGCGGGAGTGTTACAGCTAGCATCAGCTACAGTAGCTATGTTTGAGGACACCGGAGGCAACCAAGAAACATGCTGGTATACTTGGCTTTCATGGGATACACTGGAGATATGTCATGATATATGCAGATCTATGATAGTCATGATGTGGGTATGTTTGACAATCTTGGAGAAAAGGAAACGAACATCTGACAGTTTGAACCTCATGTTTTTGATTGTTCAGTGTCGCAGTTTTGGTGAAGGTGAACTCCGTTTGGGATTCCCCAACAGTTAGTTTCATCTCTAAGGCTTTCTATGTCTTGTTGCTTCAGCCCGTGTCCTGTGTCCCTTTTAGCAGTGGGCCGCCCTCCAGGTGTTCCTATCAGCTGGACCGTCTTCTTGGTGACACCGCTGGCTTTATGGATTGGATAAGTGGCGATGCAGGCGGCGAATGCTTCACCCACAGATTGTGGATTTTCACATGGGAAACCGAGAAATCCATGTATTTTTCAACAAGGGCCATATTTGGTGGGATTTTTTGGAGAATTGGAACATATTCTTGGAGTCATATATCTCGGAGACTTGAAAAGATGTCGACTAAGAGAGCCACATGTTGGAGCCGTGGTGGGAAAAATTTGAAAAAACATGTTGATGGGCGTCCCATTAATCACCATAAATCTATGACATTCTGTGCTAATAGTGGGGTTGCGATAGACTAATGACCAATGAAATGCCAACCAAAACTCTGGGTCACCATTGGATGGGTACTTTGACTACTTGATATATGTGTTTGCTCAAATGGAGATATACTATGATCGAAGGAAGTTTAGAAGTCAATCTTCCCACAATATGGGCAGATGGAAAAGCAGAGGTGGGAAGAGTCAGAGAAGAGAAGAGAGAAGAAGAGAGAAGATCAGAGAAGAGAAAGAGTCGGAAGAAAGAGGATGCAGGTGCTCGAAAAGGTAGAAAAGTCGCGATTCACTGTGGCTCCGGAGGGTCGAAAAGTAGGCTCGCTAAAGCGGCGGGTGCGGAGCCATTTGGCCAGATGAGAGATGAAAAACTGCACGCAATTGTGGCGCAAAGCACATTTCGAAGTCAAAATGTAGAAACCACCTCATGTTCAGGGCACTTTTGGAAGTTGCGATGTCGAAAAAGTGCACGCCATTGTCTCGCGAAGCAGATTTTGAAGTCAAATGTAGAAAACACTTCACGTTTGGAGCACTTTTGGAAGTTGAGATGTCGAAAAAGTGCGCGTCGTTGTGGCGTGAAGCAGATTTCAAAGTCAAAATGTAGAAAGCACCACATGTTCGGGCCACTTTTGGAGATTCGGATGTGGAAAAAGTGCATGCCGTTGTGGCGCAAAGCACATCTCGAAATCAAACTGGTAAAAAAACACATCCCATGTTCGGACCATGTTTGGACATTCAACCACGCCAGACAACATAACAACGACAACGACAAGGACAACCACAACAACAACAAACAAACGAACGAACGAACGAACGATCGAACAAACAAACAAACAAACACACAAACAAACAAACAAACAAACAAACAAAGAAAGAAAGAAAGAAAGAAAGAAAGAAACAAACAAACAAACAAACACACAAACAAACAAACAAACAAACAAACAAACAAACAAACAAAGAAAGAAAGAAAGAAAGAAACAAACACACAAACAAACACACAAACAAACAAACAAACAAACAAACAAACAATGAAATAACCAAACAAACAAACAAACAAACAAACAAACAAACACACAAACACACAAACACAAACACACAAGCACACAAACAAACAAACAAACAAACAAACGCACAAACAAACACACAAACACACACAAACAAACACACAAACAAACACACAAACAAACAAACAAACAAACAAACACACACACACACAAACAAACAAACAAACAAACAACGAACAAAACAACAAACAAAACAACATACAAAACAACAAACAAAACAACAAACAAAACAACAAACAAACAAAACAAACAAAACAAACAAAACAAACAAAACAACAAACAAAACAACAAACAAAACAACAAACAAAACAACAAACAAAACAAACAAACAAACACACATACAAACAAACATACAAACAAACAAACACAACAAAACAAAACAAAACAAAACAAACAAACAAACACACACACACAAACACACAAACACAAACACACAAACACAAACACACCAAACACACCAGACACACCAAACACACCAAACACACCAAACACACCAAACACACCAAACACACCAAACAAACAAACAAACAAACAACCAACCAACCAACCAACCAGCCAAACAACCAAACAACCAAACAAACAAACAAACAAACAAACACACAAACACACAAACAAACAAACCAACCAACCAATCAACCAACCAACCAACCAACAAACAAACAAATAAACAAACAAACAAACAAACAAACAAACAACAAACAACAAACAAACAAACAAACAAACAACAACAACAACCACAACAAACGACAACAACAACCACCACAACCACAACCACAACCACAACCACAGCCACAACCACAACCACCACCACCACCACCACCACCAACAACAACAACAACAACCGCAACAGCAACAGCAACAACAACAACAAAAACAACAAAAACAACTACAGCAGCTACAACAACTACAACTACAACAACAACAGCAACTACAACTAAAACAACAACCACAACAACAACAGCAGCAACAGCAACAACAACAACTACTACGACGACTACTACTACTACTTCTTCAACTTCAACTTCAACTTCAACAACTATATCTACAACAACGACAACTACAGCTACAACTACGGCTACAACAACAACTACTACTACAATAACCACAACAACTACAACAACTACAACCGCAGCAACCACAACTACAACTGCAACTACAACTACAACGACAGCTAGAACTAAAATTACGACCCAACTACACTACACTTTACATCATTACACTATACCACTATATAGATCTATATAGCACTACCACTACAACTACCACTACAACAACAACTTCTACTACAGCTACAACTACAACTACAACATCACCCACAGCTACAACTACATCTACAACTGCAACTAAATTTCACTACTCTCCACCACACTACAAGCACAACTACAACTTCATTACATTACACCCCACTTCACCACACTACACTACCAACACACTACAACTACAACCGCAACTACAACTGCAACTACAGCAACTACTGCAGCCACTACAGCTACAACTACGACTACAATACAGCTACAACTGCAACTACAATTACATTGCACTACGCTACACACCACACTGCATCCAACAGTTGGGGTTGAGGTGACCACTGCAACCATTTCAAAAAGCGCAATTCCAACCACCTTTCGGTCCATCAGTGGATTCTCTCTGCCGTCCATGCATCACAACAACTCACCTCTCCTATAGCGTCCTATGATTGAAACTTCCGTGCGGCACTATTGCTATAATAAGTTACTTTTTGCAGGGTTCTTAGATCGGCCGTGACACGGGGCGATAAGCTCCACGTTTTTAGGGGTTACGGCACCGTGTTTCAAGACTCCAAGACAAATTTGTGTTGACTTGCTAGGGAGAGGGGGAGAGAGGAAAACACAGTCGAAAGCAAGGAAGGGAAGAAAACTAAAACATATAGAACAGCGGACAGGAGAAAGAGAGGAAAAACCATCTTAGTTCAGTAGCCTGGAGGGGCCCCAACAAGAACTGAATGGCGAGCCAAACAGAGAGCTAAGAGGTGACTTGGGGATCGGTCAAAACCTAATCAAGAAGTACCATAATGTAGCAATTTTTGGGGGATGAATATTTGTGCATATGGGTTTACAAACTCTGTTTTTTAGTATGTCAACCAGTTTGCAATGGTTTTGATCATTGCCGTTGTTCGATGTTCTTTGACGCCAACTGTTTGGCAGTACAGTTCCCACATTTTTCCATGCAATTTCCCATGTTTTTCCCTACCTGAACGCAGGTGGCGCCAGCCGCGCCTTGCAAGCAGCGCTTGCTGAAATTCAGGCGGCCGTCCAGCAAAGCTTGGAACGGACCCTGCGGACCAAGACGACTTGGTCGTCAACCAAGACCCGGGCGACCGGCCGTTCCAGTGAAAATGAAGAATGGGATGGATGTTGGATATATATCTGTTGGCGGTGGGGCATGATTACGACTGCTGTCATGTTATAGCAATCCCCAAAAATGGAATATAACATCCTAGTGAAATAGTGGTAAATTACTGTTCATTTGTTCTATCTTTTAGTGGGTTCTTTTACTGGATGCTCATCTCATGTTGGAAACTATTTATGAGTATTTACGATGCCGAGCAATGGGTGGATTGATTTTACATCCGGGCTGGGCTGTTCATCATCACCGCCCCCCGAATTTTCATTGTTGAACGAGAATATTGACAGTGAACGATATGGATCTATATATGGAGCCAAGTTGATTGATTAAAAGAACATAAAACATATTTTGTTGCTTACCCAGTACCATCTTAGGAGCACAGCTTCCTGGATGGGCTGAAGTCTCACTTCTTGGGCGTGCAAGACCTTCGAAGGCAACCTTCATCTTAGCGGAAGCCCATCGCACCTACACGCATGCGTTTGCCCTAACTACAGCATTCTACAGCCAAATGGGTAGCTAGACGCATGCAATTCAATGCAGTTCACACATCATCGGACATCCCTCTGGCAATAATATAAACAACACTAATTCTGACCAACAGCCCATTCAAAGATGATTTACTGATATTTACCCATCATATAAATGTGGTTATTTTCCATGGCAGAGTGTAACAAATCAATGTGTATCACATGATGAATGTCCACCTTCTCACCCATTTGGCCGTCGCTGCATCCATGGGGAACAGCCATGGTCCGCCGCAAGCATTGCCTTACGCGCACCCAGCAGATCTTCTGCGAGCTGACCAAAAGGTGCCGAAGATAGGGTCCTTTTGGTCTCAGGCATCCCTGGATCTGAAAATGGGACCGGACTATACCGGACTGATATACCCACGAGTGGCCACTTTTCACATGGGACATGATGATTAATGTGGGATACAGATTAGTGTGGGGATACACTATTGTGTCCACAGACCTCAAAATAATTGTGTAACTTTGGAAATGATCGAGGGTACAGTTCTGTGCCCACTGGATTTTGGTGTATTTTTCAGTTTTTTGTTTTTTAAGTTTTAAATTATTTTCTATTTTTGTTTACTTGTTTTAAAATGATAATTAATTATCTTTTCAAAATATAATTAATTATTCAATTTTTAATTTACCAAATTTAAACATTACATTATATATATATTCAATTTTTAATTTAACATAAATAAATAAATATATATAATTATTCAATTTTTAATTTGACAATTCTAAACATTATATTTATTTGTGTCAGGATACACTATTGTGTCTTGGTCTTGTGTCTGGGGTACACTATTGTGTGTTGGTCTTGTTTCTGTTCAAACATTTTTCATTCTTTCATATTTTTAAAGCTTTTTTCTTTTACTTTTTATTTCCCATCATTGAAATTTCCAGATGCCTCCCACAGAAAATTACATCCAGTTTCACAATAGTATGGGGATACACTATTGTGTCCAGCTGCTTTCCTGAGGTGATGATTGTTTTGTTTTTCAATCATTTCCTTTACCTTTTCCTTTGCTAAAGTTTTTTTCTTTTAATTAATTACTTTCTTAGTTTCTTTCATTTGAAATTCTCAGAAATGCAAAGGTTCCCAAAATATATGATGCCTTAATAAAATCCAATTCAAAAACATCACTCAAACAATTTTTCAAGGGGGTAGTCCATGAGCAACCCTGATCCACAATAGTGTGGTTTGTTTGGGGGGTACACTGTTGTGTTCAGATGCTTCCTGGGGTTATTTTTTTTTCAAACATTCCCTTTACCTTTTCCTTTGCTAAAGCTTTTCTTTTACTTCCTGAACTTTCTTAATTCGTTTCTTTCATTTGAAATTCTCAGGAATGCACAATTTCCCAAAATATATGATGCCCTATTAAAACCCAATTCAAAAACATCACTCAAACAATTTTTCAAGGGGGTAGTCCATGAGCAACCCTGATCCACAATAGTGTGGTTTGTTTGGGGGGTACACTGTTGTGTTCAGATGCTTCCTGGGGTATTTTTTTTTCAAACATTCCCTTTACCTTTTCCTTTGCTAAAGTTTTTCTTTTACTTCCTAAACTTTCTTAATTAGTTTCTTTCATTTGAAATTCTCAGAAATGCACAATTTCCCAAAATATACGATGCCTTATTAAAACCCAATTCAAAAACATCACTCAAACAATTTTTCAAGGGGGTAGTCCATGAGCAACCCTGATCCACAATAGTGTGGTTTGTTTGGGGGTACACTATTGTGTCCAGATGTTTCCTGGGGCGATTTTTTTTTCAAACAATCCCTTTACCTTTTCCTTTGCTAGAGGTTTTCTTTTACTTCCTAAACTTTCTTAATTAGTTTCTTCCATTTAGAAATGCTAATTTTCCCGAAATATATGACACCTTATTAAAACCCAATTCAAAAACATCACTCAAACAATTTTTCAAGGGGGTAGTCCATGAGCAACCCTGATACACAATAGTATGGTTTGTTTGGGGGGTACACTATTGTGTCCAGCTGTTTCCTGGTGAGATTTTTTTTTCAAGCAATCCCTTTACCTTTTCCTTTGCTAAAGTTGCTTTCCTTTTCATTAATTACTTTCTTAGTTTCTTTCATTTGAAATTCTTAGAAATGCAAAGGTTCCCAAAATATATGATGCCCTATTAAAACCCAATTCAAAAACATCACTCAAACAATTGTTCAAGGGGGTAGTCCATGAGCAACCCTGATCCACAATAGTGTGGTTTGTTTGGGGGTACACTATTGTGTCCAGATGCTTCCTGGGGTGTTTTTTTTTCAAACATTCCCTTTACCTTTTCCTTTGCTAAAGTTTTTCTTTTACTTCCTAAACTTTCTTAATTAGTTTCTTTCATTTGAAATTCTCAGGAATGCACAATTTCCCAAAATATATGATGCCCTATTAAAACCCAATTCAAAAACATCACTCAAACAATTTTTCAAGGGGGGTAGTCCATGAGCAACCCTGATCCACAATAGTGTGGTTTGTTTGGGGGTACACTATTGTGTCCAGCTGTTTCCTGGGGTGTTTTTTTTTCAAACAACCCCTTTACTTTTTTCCTTTGCTAAAGTTTTTCTTTTACTTCCTAAACTTTCTTAATTAGTTTCTTTCATTTGAAATTATCAGAAATGCCCAATAAATATATGATGCCTTAAGAAAAACCCAATTAAACACCATCACCCAAACAATTTTTCAAGGGGTAGTCCATGGGCAACCCTGATCCACAATAGTGTGGTTTCTTTGGGGGTACACTATTGTGTCCAGATGCTTCCTGGGGCGATTTTTTTTTCAAACATTCCCTTCACAGTTTCCTTTGCTAAAGCGTTTTTCTTTTATGGCATTTCTATGGCATTACTATTGATTTTCTATGGAATTCCTATGGGATTTCCATGATGTTTCTATGATACCTTTCAAGATTTCTATGGGATTTCTGAAGGGATGCTATGGGAGTTCTATGGTATTCTTATTGGATTTCCATTGGGTTCCTATAGGATTTCTATGGTATTTCTATTAGATTCCTATGGAATTTCTGTTGGATTCCTGTGGGATTTCCAAAGTATTTCCATGATGTTTCTATGATATTTCTATGGGATTATGGTTGGAATTCTCATGGGATTTCTTTGTGGCTCCTATGCTAATCCATGCTATTTCTATGATCTTTCTATGGGATTTCTGTGGGATTCCTCTGGGATTTCCATGGTATTTCTATGATATTGCTTTGGGACTACTATTGGATTTCTATGGGATGCCGATGGTCTTTCTATGGGATTTCTATGGTATTTCTATTGGATTCCTATGGTATCTATTGGATGCCTGTGGGATATCCAAGGTATTTCCATGATGTTTCTATGATATTTCTATGGGATTATTATTGGAATTATCATGGGATTTCTTTGTGGCTCCTATGCTATTTCATGTAATATCTATGATCTTTCTATGGGATTTCTGTGGGATTCCTCTAGGGTTTCCATGATATTTCTATGATCTTTCTATGGGATTACTATGGGATGTCAATCGAAAGTAAATTGAAATCAAATGAAAGTAAGTTGAAATCAATGGAAAGTAATTAAATTGAAATCAATTGAAAGTAAATTGAAATCAATTTAAAGTAAATTAACATCAATTCAAAGTAAATTGAAATCAATTCAAAGTAAATTGAAATCAATTTAAAGTAAATTAACATCAATTCAAAGTAAATTGAAATCAATTCAAAGTAAATTGAAATCAATTCAAAGTAAATTGAAATCAATTGAAATCAATTGAAAGTAAATTGCAACCAATTCCAAGTAAATTGAAATCAATTCATTGTAAATTGAAATCAATTGAAAGTACATTGAAATCAATTGAAAGTACATTGAAATCAATTCAAAGTAAATTGAAATCAATCCAAAGTAATTTGAAACAAATTGAAAATAAATTGAAATCAGTTGAAAGTAAATTGAAACCAATTGAAATCTATCATTTTTTTTGGTTCCACACTATTGTGTGCCCGGCCCCTTGTTTTTTCCACACTATTGTGTATCCTAAATTTGTTTGGGGGGGGGAACCCCCTACACTAATCAGTAACCTACATTAAACCGGTAGATTTAGGGCGGCCTTATTTTCAGACAAAACCCACTTTTAGGTGGTTATATAAAATATAGATGCCGATACGTCATTTGATATATAAGTGGTTAGTGTTCAGGGGAAACAAGAGCAAACCTGTTGCACAGGACTCAGGACCATCAAAATCGCACTGGTTGACCCCCATTTCAGGATTTCAGGACGACAACACATTGTGTTTGAACCAAGGCTTCAAACTCAGAGAGACATTTCTTGTTTTTGATAAGGCACACACTTTTGCATATCCACACCCGCCAGCGGGAAAAAAACAACATCACCAACCTGAAAGATCGTTATAGTATGTTATAGTATGTTATAGTATGTTATAGCATGTTATAGTATGTTATAGCATGTTATAGTATGTTATAGTATGTTATAGTTTTGTTCGTGCTATGCCTGGAGCACCGGTTCGCTCCTGAATAATCTATAGATTTTTTTGCAAGTTTTTTTCCCTTTGTTCATCGGTAGGATTGTTTTAATCATGATGGCTTACCAGAGGAACGAGTCCGACTCTTTTGGTGAACAGTTATTTATGATGATTGATTTGGTCAGTTAAGTCTCGTTAAATCCGGATTCTTTACGGTTAAACCCGAGTCAGTGATAATCAAACTCACCTTTTTGGTCATCAAATCATGATTAATCATTTGCTGGTTAAATCGTGTTAAATCTCCATTTTGATCCATTTTGCATCACGTTGGATCGCTAAATCCCACTTTGTTCTGATGGTGAAATCCCAATTTTGCTGGTTTAATCCAATTTTCTACGAGTGAAGTCCAATTTTCAGTGGGTTAAATCCAACTTACTGATACTTAATGTGGGTTTCATGCAACTTTTGGATACTTTCGGTTGCTTCAATCCCCAGTTTGGATGGTACGTTTCCTTGGACCCTTGGCCCTCCAGTCGTCAGGACGAAGATAGCAGGGCCGAGCTGCGAAAGCTGGTGCTGGAGGCGTCCGAGGACGTCTGGATCCCATCAATCCCTATGAAACACCCCTCAATCGTCTCAAATATGTGTAAATCCATATGTAAATCCCATTAAAATTCCCTACTAAACCAAGGACAACAAATGGTTTTTTCTAGTGGTACAAAATGACTATTTTGGGATTACATGTGATTATATGTATTATCTATTGAGGATTATTTTGGGCTAATATTCTGTAATGGTGTTAGTTCATATTGATATCTATCTAAACCCATGATTATTCCAGTTATAATAGTTATCATCTTACTATCCCATGACTTATATCCCCATCAAATCCCATGAAATGATAGTTGAATCCCATTAAAAACCAATTCATAGATTAAAATCCCACGAAATCCCATTGACAGTCCATTAAACCATTAATTATATCGTCCATTTGTTGATGGTTAAATCCCATGAAAATCCCACTAAATTTCCCTTAAAATCCCATAGTTCAATTCCAATTTCTTGTCGTCTCTGGTGCAGGAAGTCCTTGGCGCGCGTGCGGCGCGCTGCCAGGAGACCTTGGGCGCACTGAGCGATGCAGGTTCGGTGCCTGACGGGAGGTCAGGACCGTTAAATGGGATGGTTTTTACCCTCTGGTAAATTAACATAGCTATTGAAAATGGTCATTTAGTTTTTTGTATGGTGATGTTCCATAGTTTTTTGTATGTTTACCAGAGGGTAATTATAGGGGAAATGTTCGTATATTTCGTAGGAATGAATTGGATTTTTATGATGGTTGAATTGGACTTGATGGTGATTGAATTGGATTTTATTGTGATTGAATTGTTTTTTTGGCGATTGAATGGGATTCAATGGATATTTCATCGGCTGTTAGTGGGATTTAATGGGTGTTTCTAGGATTGATAGGAAGATATGACCGGGAAATACAATCAACATATGGTTTGGGTTCGTTTGAAGACGGGGTATGCCCTTCAAATGTCAAGTTTAATGAACATAATTAACATAATGATGATAATCCATTGGAATTGGGGGCGCTCTATTCTCAGACAAACCCATTTATATATATATATAGAGAGAGAGAGAGCTGGGATTCTTTGATACATTCTATAATTCTCTACATTCTGATTCATGCTTTTAAATGTTTAGAGAGGTTCCCAAGCCCTCAAATACCCCCTGTAACATCCTGCAAGTATGACTAGATACCCTTGGGCAATCAATTGTGGCAATTTGCGGCAATGTAAAAAAAAAAACATTTACATAGTGCGATTATTTTCCCATGTTTTGTCTGTAATTCAAATTGCCATATAGTTTGGGGATTTCCCATTGCCATGTTTGATTTTCTGATTTATCGCAGGGCGCATCGTCATTAAGAAGTCATCCTCACTCCAGATGATTCCTGACCGAATCCTGGATATGGGTTTGTTTCTGTATGCAGCTTGGCATACCCCAAGGTCTTTAGCCAATTCAATGGGCCAAAAACGATGGTAAACCCACAGGGTTCTCATCGAGATTTTTGAGAAAACCCTTTTCCAGTGGGTAGGATGGAGCTAAGGAGCTAGGAGTATCCATATTCCTGAAATGGAGAGCCAAGGGGCTACTAAGTTTCCTATTTGATAGATTCAACATGATTCAAGTAATCAATCGCTGTACATGTCTAGGAATGCCGTGAAATCTTAATTCCTGTGGTTCCGTTTGATATCCCAGGTTATTGGCTGATCTGAGCTGTAATTCAATCCATATGTACACAAACATATACTAGGATATGCTAGGTATATCCTGTTATACTTCCCATTGAATGGCTGGTGTCATAATTTTATACCCCCTATGTTTGGTGCAACATATCTGAGCATCTCCAGCATTCCCAGCATTCCGCCATTCCGCAGGCTATGCCTGGGCCACGGCAGTCACTTGGCGAACCCGATGATTAAATTGAGGAGTTTTCGTTCGAGACTGAATTCCAAGGGGCCAAGGAGAACATTCGTCAATGTCTATCAACCAAAATAATCCCATCCCCATCCTCAATAGAACCTCCAGCCGGCCAGGCGGCAGGCAGCAGCCTGGGCGAGGAGTACAGCGAGTTACTCCAGGTGGACGCTTCGCGTCACCCGACGGGACGCGACTTGCGGCTGCTCAATGCGGCGTTGCACGGCGGCTTCACCCAGCGCTTGGCGGGACGATGGACCGAGGGGTGGCAGATGGCGATGCGGCTGCACCTGGCGTTGCTCGGAACGCGTACGCTTGGGGAACTGGAGGAAGCCAGTGGTATAGAGGGTAGCTGCTTGACTTGAGGCGGTTTTCTTTAATGCAATGGTAAGGTTATTTAATGATATACACACATATGTGTAATATACCTAGAGACTCGAGCGGCATCAAAATTTTGATGCTGGTCTAGCAAAACAGTGTTTCATCTGATTGCCGCTGAAATTTCTGGCATGCGCCGTTCTTTGGGAAACAAATATGGTTTTAG
>Ga0126342_10009752_pt1 | contig 17201 bp, 21 predicted proteins | sample Cyp1metagenome_FD_92528 | JGI IMG/M metagenome (GOLD analysis project Ga0126342, IMG submission 92528) | Coral microbial communities from Lord Howe Island, Old Settlement Bay, Australia - Cyphastrea 1 metagenome | ecosystem: Host-associated > Invertebrates > Cnidaria > Coral ... | reverse complement strand
ATGATGGAATATGATGGAATATGATGGAATATGATGGAATATGATGGAATATGATGGAATATGATGGAATATGATGGAATATGATGGAATATGATGGAATATGATGGAATATGATGGAATATGGTGGAATATGATGGAATATGGTGGAATATGATGGAATATGATGGAATATGATGGAATATGATGGAATATGATGGATGTTTCTGAAATTCGTGGCTTTCCCAACTAAGGGATTTTTTGCCCACTCGTAGAAAAGTGGACCTGTTTTTGCTCGGAACTAGTTTCTGCGGGTCATAAAACTTGATTCACAGCTTCTGCACATCATCTCTTGTCAAACTGGCCATTTGGCCAATTTCTGCTTAAATTCGCAGGTGAAATATACAGTTGATGGCCGATGCATAAATCAAAATCCATGCAAATCCTCATTGATATGGTTGACAAGATCCTGGCACCCTAGGTGCCAATATGTGCCAATAGCTGGTGAATGGATGTTTATTCCCCCCATATTAAATATTGTAATGTCATAGGTGTTTACCCATCCCCATATCTTGGGACCTCCAATCCCCCATGTTTTGGCTGCAGCTTCCCACCTCTGGCCATCGTGCCACAGCACCGAAGCCACGCAAGGCCGCCTGTAGTTCAACATAGCCATGGGAAATTACCCATGAAAGTAGCGGATTTAGATACTATATCTATCATTACAATCATTACCTATAAATGATTCTATATGTACCGATTCAACATGTCCATTTTCCATGGCTATGTTAGATTACCAGAGGGTTGAACCTCCAAGGCTTACAAGAGGTGATTGCAGACTTGATCATAACCGTCATAACCTGTTTATGATCCACAATTGCATCCTTGCTTGATTCTTATTCTTGGTTCTTTATCAATAGTTCATGCATGATGTTGATTGTCCTTACCTGTCAACCAGACTTCCCAAATCCCAATGAATCTAAACCAATGTTTTTCACGAGTGGTGGGGGATCCTCAAGCGAACCAAGTCTCGGAAAGCTTCAAAAAATCATTGGATCCATAGCTTTCTCATTGGGGATGGTGATATCGTCTAGTTGTACGTGGATATATAACCATAGGACCATAGTTAAACAGGGGTTATATCCTGTTGTATCCCAAAACTTGTGGGGTGGTATAACCATGGTTGTGACCAGGGGTAGATCATTTACCCTTTGGTTCTTTAACGTAACTATGTAAGAATGGCCCATTTATAGATGATTTATGATGAATTATCTATTAAAAATGGTGACTTCCCATAGCTACGTTAAATCACCAGAGGGTAAGTTTATATTCCCACTTACCATCTGGTTATTTAACATAGCCATGGAAAATGGCCCATTTATAGATGGTTTACCTATTAAAAGTGGTGATTTTCCATGGCTATTTTAAATTACCAGATGGTAATTGATCAATCACAAAGAAGGATCACCTCAAATCCTCACTGCCCCAAGGTCCCTGGCCGACAAGGTAAAGACCGTCGCTTGCGGTCCATACCTACAGTACCAGTGACACTCGCAGGGCAGAGACGGCGGAATTGGAACGGGTTCTTTTTAAAGGATGTGCGTTAGTACAGGGGTAGGATGTGAAGAATTGAAGTAGACTTTACAGTATTTACAGTAGTAAAGCCACAAGAAATCAATATAAATCACCCATAGTTTGATGGTTTACTATATCACTATATAAAAAACAATCATGTTAAACCATAGCCACAATAACCATAGCTATACATCAATGGCCATTTCAGGAACCTAAATCGGAGGTACCTACCATATATAAGGCTTGTATAAGGCCTATGTAAGGGAATATCCCCACAAAATATGGCCTTATATGGGACAGTACCTCTATTTTAGGATCCTGAAATTCCCATTGAATACATGATAAAATATCATCCATTGATGGCTATGGTTTACTATTCGGATGGTCGATGTTACATCCCTCACCTCGGTGGTGGAACTTCTCCGAATAAAACTGTTTCGAGTGGGGATTGGAACTGATAAGAACAAGGTTCTGTGACTTCAGTTGTAAGGAATCAGATTATATAAGTTAAGATGCTTAAGGATGGTTACCCTCTGGTAAACTGTTACAGTTTACCGAATTAAAAAAAATGACCCAGTCGAAATAGTTGATTAACATGATGATTTACGGTACATCCTAAAAATGGTGATTTTCCAGTTCGCTATCTTAAATTACCAGAGGGCCTCAGGTGTTTTTTTCATAAATTCCCATATCCCATAGACACCCAGTTCTTCTTGCCCCGTTGAAAAATCTAAAGCCTCCGGCGCCATCGATCAAGGTGAAGCTTGCTATGATGAAATTGGAGGGTAGATGTTATAAGTGTTCCCAATGGTTCCAGGTTTTATCACTATCATTTCATTGGCCAAGTTGGTGAACATAACTATGAGACCTGGAGTGTTTATAGTAGTAACTATAGTTTAGATGGCAAATTGTATCAAAATTATATCCAATTATAATCACATATAATCACCCATGTCTAGAAATAACATGTAAATACCCCACCGTGTGTAACAACTAAATAGCTACCCTCTGGTAAACTAACATAACTATGGAAAATCGTCATTTTCAATGGGAAAACTCACTATAAATGGCCATGTTCAATAGCTATGTTAAATTACCAGAGGCTAGATGGGTTTCTAACCCAATATCTTCAGGGCCCTACCTTGAACCATTCCACAGGTGATCCGATCGGTGATCCACCTCTGGAGCTCGCAGAGCAGCTGTGATGCCTTCTCCTGCCATCTCACATGGCCAACGTGTCACGTTACCCTCTGGTTATGACTAACATAGCGAACTGGAAAATCACCATGTTCAATGGGAAAATCCACTATTTCTATGGTCATTTTCAATAGCTATGTCACAAATTACCAGAGGGTATCCATGACATCCCACAAGGTGAAAAACTTGGCTAGAGGACGAGTTGAATAAAAAGTTTCATGACAAACTTAGAACATCTTAGAAGTAACCAGTGTTGTGATGCGCAATGTGCGAGGTCCTGTTGTTGTAGACAGAACTCACGTGAATTCGCCTTGGGACCTTTGAGATGGCTAGTTGCTAATTTGTCCAGTCACCATGAGAAATCACTGGTGTCTGATGTACCAATAATGCCCGGGAAAGCAAACCAGGCACATGGCCTTGCACATTATGTTGATACCCCTTAACCTTGAACAAGTGACTTTTTGGGGGGGGGATGCCAAAAAAATAGCTAAGAAACATGTCAATCATTTCATCTAAAAGAAACACATCAAGGATTAACGATTCACCTTGTGATTTACCCAACGACATTTTTAGTGGACCCCACTGGCATCAACGGTCCCACGTGAAGAAACGCGCGAAGTTCTCCAACACCGCGTTTCGTAAGATGATGGATGTTTCCAAAGATCTGGTCGGGCGTGGCTTTGGGGATTTCACTTAGATCAAAAACACGTTTATATAATCTGTTGATGTCATAGAACACATTCAAACAAAGTTGATAGTATGGTGTTCGAACTGCAAAATTCACTTTAACATTATTTAACATTTAAAAAATCCCTTGAGGTTCTCATTAAACCACCATTTTTATCCATGTTTCATCATTGTTTCATGGTTAAACCATGGTGAAAAACCATGGTTTTCTGCCAGAAATCACGGAATCTTCCAGACTTTCCCGGCTTGAAATCTGGCTTGAAATTCGGGCCATGGAGGGTCATGGTTATCCCAACCAATGGATAGCCATCTGATGGTATGCTTGGTTAAATGAAAATGTTCCTTGATCTTGCTGCCAAATTCTTTGGTTTGATACCCATCAACAATGATTCACTATGTGTCAAACACTACGTAATAGTATCCCCGTTGCTAAATCATCGTTCCCTCCTTTCACTTCCTCTCTTCCCTTCTCTTCTCTTCTTTCCCCCGTTTTGCCGGGAAAATAAGATCCCCAGCTGGTAAATAATATCTGCAGCAATCCATTCCCCATCCATTAGATACTCCTTTTTTTTATCGAAACTCTGCTTCAGTATATATCAATTGTTCATGTCCCAGGATATCTCCCTTGACCTCCCCGACCACAATTGGCATAATTGGGATGAAATCATGACCCATGGGGATGCTTTGAGGATTTTTTACAGGAAACACCTATGTTTCATGGGAAAAAAAACCTTGTTTACTGTAGATGTTCCCTTAAACCAATCGATTGATACAAGATTTTGGCGGCAAAAACACAAAGCCACTTCACAATCTGCCTCGCTGCCGCATCCAGCAGCAGCTGTGTTGAGACATCGGACCTGATGTGGTGAACACGTTTTCAAAATCGCTGCCCCCTTTTAAAGCAGCCAAGTTTGCCATGTTATGTCATGTTTAGGGAAAAATCCCATGTTTTGGAAAATCGCCAAATCAGAGAAACACTTTTTTTTGGGGGGGTGGGCGGCACGATTTAATCCTGCAAACGGGAAGTAGAACTGGACGAAATGGCCATGGAAATGGGATCAAATGGGCATGGCGATCCGACAAAAACATTTCAACGTCCACATGGGGGTTTCCATAAATGGGGGTACCCCAAAATGGATGGTTTATAAGGGAAAATCCAATTAAAGTGGATGATTTAGGGTACCCCCATTTATGGAAACCCTCACATTGAGTTCACAGGGATTCTGAGTAGCCGTTCCATCTACCCAGATGGGACGAGCCTAGATCTCTAGCAGTTCATCCATTGAAGCAGTGAAGGGTAGTTGATCTAGTTCTGGTTCTTGATCTCCCCATGTTTGATCTTTATCAATCCCGATATTCAGAGATGGAATCACAGATCGTCTGTTTGTGGCAAATCATTATATTTCCCAAATCAGACAGCATCCTTTTCTGCTGATAGAAAGCATCAATGCGGTTTGTCTAGCTACAAATTATCCAGATTTGGGTGTGTCTGAACAAGGTACCGCCAAAAAAACATGGTTACTCATCATGTTCCAAATCAAGCAAATCCTATCCTAGGTTTGAGAATCCGGTTGTCCAGTATATCCTCATGATGGTTGGTTGATAAGAACCCCATTTTAATCTCACTAACAACATACCGAGGTTGATAATGACACAGCCAATATTATATTGTTCGTCACGGTACTTCATCAATTGTATCCCATTCTACACGTGCAAAATCTTTGGTTTTATAACATTTTATAACCGTTTATACACCCCATGATACCCCAAAATACCATGGATAACCATGGATTATCATATGTTTTTCGTTTTTTTTACATGACACTCCCTGGCTATCCCCTATTTTCAGACAGACCCATGTGACAAGAAACTCACCCCCAAACTGCGGTTCGGGTGACCTTCCATGGCAGCGCTTGGTGACGATGACATAGCTGATCTATGGCGGTCGGATGGGATCTGGGCTGGGGACCCGCTCAGCACTCACCAAAAGATTGGAAAATCAAGATGGCATAAATAAATATACTGGTTGGTGGTTGACCTACCCCTCTGAAAAATATACTGTTAATATATGGTTAATATAAATGGTTATGATGATGGTTAATGATGGTGAATAACTATAACTGGTTGGTGGTTGACCTACCCCTCTGAAAAATATGAGTGAGTAACAGTTGGGATGATGAAATTCCCAACTGAATGGAAAGTCATAAAAAATATTCCAAACCACCAACCAGATATAAATAAGGCTGGTGATTTTTGGTGAAGATTATATATGAATTTCAATGGAGACTTTGGCCATGAGGATGCCCAGCTGGTGGATAGTAGGATAGTACCATGATTTGGCCATTGGATGTCAATGAAACTGTTTATGTTCTTATTCATCAATGATTTGGGATTTCACCATCAAATTCAGGAGTTAACTGTTTGTACTATCCAGCATCTAACCTGGCAGTGATGATTTCCGCATGTTGCTCTCGCCTCGTCTCGCCGGGTGGCCTAGGCACCCAAAGATTGGGCAGTGGCTGACAGTTTGTGGTTTGAAACTCCAGGTGATTTAGGGGGTTATAGACCTATTAATCGATATAGCATCAATTTATGGATTATGTTCGGGTTCTTATCCATCTTGTGGTTCTCGAAACTATTTTTTGGGGGGTATAGAATAATTTTTGCTCAATTCTTGAGCTTCTTATTGGGTGGCACAGCCATTGGGTGTACCCAATTTGCTGTACCCAGGTTTACTGGGAAAAGGTGGTACAAAAGATATCAAAAGATGATAAACCCTTCAAAACTCGAACTTTACTATCGGATTTGAGAAATTATTCCTGCATTGGGTGTGATGTCGATACAGTGACGATAGTGGACAAGATATCTGAGACAGAACACCAAAGACTGTGCAATGGGACATATGAAAATACAAACGGTTGATGACAATTGCTTGTTGACATGATCTACCTATCAACTTATCTGGGGATGGGTCAAAACCCTGGTACCTAGTGAACCCCAAAATAGCTGGTAAATGGAGTTTCATCCAACTAAAATGTATCTATAGGTATTGACCCATACCCATCTATCTCGCAGCTAGTCTCCTAGGTATCTGTATCTCTATATCTGCCATATCTATCATCGTCTGAATGAAGCGTTTCAACTCACAAGCCGAAGCAAGTTGTTTTGGTGCTTCCCTGACTAGCCATCATGGCGATCTCGTCATGAGGAAAAAAGTTGCCCAAATTGGTCACCATCTACGGCGCAACCATAAAATGGGCACCTGGAAATGATGAGCTGAATATCATCAATAGTTCCTGTAGGCAATCAAGACAGATTCCAATCAACATGGGAATACATAAAATACATAAAATATATTCGACAATGATAGGAACTGCGCAGCATCCATCTAGCAGAATCTATATTGATTTATCAAACACATAATATATCAGATTGATCGAGATCACAAATCTATCTGTACCTGTAGATCTGTTTGTGCATGTGTATATATATATATGTAATGTATGTATTGTATATTTACAAATATGTGTATATATATATATTATATATATGCCTACATATACACATATACGTATATATATATATATATATACATATTCTATATATACTATACAGAAGTAGATCTTACCAATCATTTCTCAATGATCAATATAACAAAATACCAAAGACCAATAGAAAAATGCTGGTTAACAAAATAGTTACAAAGATATAACTTACCAAACAAAACATACTATCAACATAACATACTATCAACATAACACAGTTCTGGTTAATGAAAACGACAAAAGTAGATCTTACCAATCATATCATTCTCAATGATCAATAAAACAACATGCCATAAAATACCAAAAACCAACAGAAATACATAAAAAAATCATAGAAACGCTAGCAATGATCTCGTTTTCAGACCCCGTTGGCTTTTCATCTCGTCACATCGCTTCCCTTGAAATCGCCTCTTGAAGGAGCCGCAAGGCTTCAAACCAAGGCCTCGAAACATTTCTTGGGAAAAGCCAGCAGGCCATTTGTTGAACAGAAGTGATGATGTATACAGCAGGTTACTATACTAAATCAGGGTAATTTATGTTGGTGTCATGTTTTTTTGATGATGGGGAAATCACCATTTTTAATGGGAAAATCCACTATTTCTATGGCCATGTTCAATAGCTATGTTAAATTACCAGAGGGTATATTCTCTTAAGGACGATGTGCCTAATATTGCTTCTTCATGGTTAGCTCAATCGCATTTCCATGGCGAAAGCTTAAGTTGTATTAGTCATTCCGAAGTGTATCCAGTGGCATGGTGGCTGAATCCAGCATACCGGTGGGAACCAATCAGAATGCTTTTGCTTCGGATCAATCAAGATGATTATTTTTCTTACGCATATATGCATTCACATGTATATATTCATATGTTTATAATTCTAATATGTCCACGTGTCATTAATAAAGTGTCCACGTGTGTTGGAGTTACCATCTGGTTATGACTAACATAGCCATGAAAAATGGCCCTAATCGAAATAGATGGTTTACCTATTAATAGCATGGTGGATCTTTCCAGTTCGCTATGTTAGTCATAACCAGGGGGTAGATCACACAGCCATTTGGTGATGGCTGGTGGTTCCATTCTCCTCCACGGATAGCATGGCCCAGCATGGCCTGCTTCCCAAAGATTGGTTGAAGGCATAGGTGACTGGGTCGGACCACCTGCGGGCGCATGTGTTTTTTGACGCTGTTTCCACCATGTAGCTGTATGGCCAATGTCCTTAAGTGTGAAAATGTACACCATAGTATAACCAGTAAATGACCTTGCAAAAGCTTGGAGAAAGGCACCCACCTAGCAAGTGGGGCTCTTTATATCATGATGTGCAGGCTATCATGCTGGTAACATGATTCAAAAGCCCTGTTTTAAGCTGTTCTCCTACTAGGTATCATATGTCCGTGAGATCGTCCGAAGGTGATTGCTATTCCCCAAGATTCCGGATGAGGTCTTCTTAACCACTGATAGTCACTTGTGAATTTCCAAAGTCTCTAGCAAAACAAACCCGTACTGCTTGTTGGCAGCTTCACCAACAAAAAAACTATACAAACAGCAAGAACAGGGTATACCGGTATACCTAAGCAATTTCATGAAGATATGATCAACACTTCGCGGGGATATCCCGACAGTGGGGATCAAACAATCATGGCCAACTAGATGGACTTGATCATGTATATCAACATACATGATAGTATATCGACATATATATATGCATATATATACACACATATATATATATATATACATATATATATATATGTATCGACTATCCAACATACATTTCATCATGTCTTATCATATCTTATCATAGCTTTGCATTTTGAAGTCACCATACTCTTCAGCCATAGACAACGTGCCGGCCTTGAGATTACTAGATGAAAAACCTGTGTTCAGAAGCCATTTCTGGCAGGACTTGTCCGTTTGTGTACTATGTCATGTATATATATATATTGATATACATGTGTATAATATGAAATATATATATATATATGAACGTATGTGACATATGTATGTATAGGCATGAATATGTGAATATAAATGTGTGTGAATATGTATATATATAATGTGTACATATGTATGAATATGTATGTGACATACTGTATCTATACATACTCTGTAAGCACACACATTTTGGAGATGAATTTTGCTGAATATAGGGAGCTTTAAATCCACTGGTTTGACATTGTTTTTCCCATTGTGTAGATTCTGAATTTCTTGGAAATATGATAATATATAATGTTGTTTATATGTCCCAGTATATCCCATTCTATTCTCAGGATGGTTGGGTGTATATATATATTGTTACGTATATATATATAACTATACATATATATATATATTTGCACAGTACGTATATGCAATGTACGTCTATGGGTTTATATGGGTCCCAGTTTGGTATCCAGCAACAACCCCGACCTTGTCCCATGCGGCATGCCATGATCGCCATGCTAAGGGGTCCAGGCAATCTATGCTACCAAAAAAAATTGAGCAGGTCTGCTTTGTCACTATAGAATTGGATGTTGCGTTCTATCTTTGGGGATTAATTTCTGATGTATATATATATATATATTATGTGGTGTATGATTCCCTAAGAAATTCATAGTCCCGTTTTTCATTATCTAAACCAGCATCTCCCGTGTTTCAGAGGGGGTGATAATGACTGGAGAGAAAGGGATTATTGGTTGTTCCACATCGTCACTGTTGGACCAACCCATGTCCTGGCAGCGGCTGGAGGGATGCAGTAAATCGAACAGTGGTGTACCACTGATACCAACACTGATACCAACAATTGTATTGGACAATATGGGATACCCAGTAAAAAAGACCTTGGCAGCTTTTCAAAGGACGTCAGCTTGTTGGTCTGTTGTTTTCAAGGATCATCCTATCATTCTTGCGATAGCTGGGTGTCTGCTGCTGCGTGTTGCCGCGCGAGCGGCAAATCTCTGCCTCTTGAAACGCCCACCAAATGGCACTTTGGTATATATGTATCAGGTTGGTGGTTTTACCCATCTTGAAAAATGTGAAAGTCAATGGGAAGGATTATCCCATATGTTATGGAAAATAAAAAATGATTGAAACCACCAACCAGGTATAAATATATATATATATAATTATATGTATATGTTTATGATGTTTGTCACCCATTTTTCTGTCACTAAAATGCAATTTGAATAGAAGTGCCAGAATCAGAATTAAGCTTGATAACAAGCATTCACTCAAAAGAAAGTGGAAACTTGCTAAAATCAGGGCAACCTTTTTTGCAGGATTGGCTGTTTGAGCCAACCTTGTTGACTTTGTTTACGCATGTTTGAGTGATTCAATGTCGGCATGGTCTCTCCAAGAGTAACTCAAAAAAGTCTAGGAAGGTTGGAAAAAAAGTATCCATCCAATTTTTCACAATTTTAAGAAAATTAAACAGCTCCCAAATAGCATGAGTCACGATCTTTTTTTTTGCCTCAGGTTTCTGCCGAAATGAGTTGTATACCATTGACGAAATCATGGGACATCCCCATTTTTGGCTGGCAAATTCTATTACAATTGTAGTTGACCACAATATACTTCAACCCTCATTTTTGACCTAACATTTTGGACTCTTAACACAAGTTAATAGCTATAAATCCCGCTGGTTTTTGGCAGGTGGAATCCCTCCTTTACCCCTGGTCCCAAGCGCGGCAGGTTGAACACCTGGGTCAGGTGAGTCTTTTTCATCGTCTTACCTTCCTGTGGAAGCCCAGATGAACCCCAGTGAAGTGTTTTTTGCTTTTTTATGAGGTTTCCCGGGATCGTTTGTAACGGGATATAACGAGGCATTCCGGACATTGGACATGACCCAAACTAAACAAATACCCTCTGGTAATTTAACATAGCTATTGAAAATGACCATTGAAATAGTGGATTTTCCCATTAAAAATTGTGATTTTCCAGTTCGCTATGTTAAATGACCAGAGGGTAAATGAAGAATGAAGACAAATGACGCCTGGTCCTTTTGGGATCTGAGATGGACAATGACAAATGTCATCAACAAATCCTCAAATCATCTCAATTTTAGGTACCGAAATTGGAGGGAAAAAAAAGTAGATGTTTTGTGGAGCATCTTTTTTTTCGCGAGATGTCGCCGCGGCCCTGGCAAAAAGGTACCTGCTGATTTGGGGTATGTTGACGAATCGTGGAACATGTCACGGATCAAAATGTGCTGCAGAAGCAGCTTCCCTTACCCTATATTTGGTTGCTGAAATGTTGCTGACTTCGCCTGAAAATCGTTTCTTGGTGGAAAAGGAATGTAGCTAAAATGCATTTCTCTTAGAGTTTGTAGGTTGCTTGACCTGTATCTGTCTGTTAAAAAGTAACTGTGTAGTTGCTTGAGTCAAAATTAGGTACATAAATAACATGGTAAATACATGGTAAATACATGGTAAATACATTAAACAGCGAACACGCCCCTCAAATTGTGATGGCTTCTGATTCTTGCCCATGAAAAATTACCCTTGGCATGAGGAGTCCCACTCGCCGGATCTGTATCTGTTCTATCCTTCGGGTGACTCTCGAAACAGCCTTTTGAAAATCTGAAGGGTTCCTCTCCAGAAGGGATCTTCAAGGTGTGTCTGAAGCGCACCGTGAAACAACGCGGTCCTTGTTGGTAGAGTACTGCGTCATGGTCATGGAAAATTCATCTTCATTCTTGAAGTATGCCTTGCAAAGGGGTGCCATCATCGACCCCCTTGAAACTGAAGCTTGGGTGGCCAAGCCGAGGCCGGCTTGGAAAAACCATCGCAGAAACGGTTGCGGGCCCACAGGGGTTCGTTATTTTCAAGCAGGGATGGGAAATAGAATATCTTAGAAACAATGAACTGTGCGAAATGCCAGGCATCTAAGTTGGAGGGGTTTGGTGCAGAGTTTCCCATTATACTGTACCTGATGGTTGTTGGTTGTGAGTGTAATCTATTGATCAACCAGTGGGAAGAGGACAGCGAGAAAGTTGATGCCGAACTGATGATTGTGATTTGGGTGCCGAAGTTGCTGTCAAAGTGACTTATTTATGGGACATAAGATTTGTAATTATGTATGTATATATATGTGTGTGTGTGTTGCCAAAACTGCTCAAGATTTTCTAGGGCCACCAGTTGTGACCCAGGCAGCTCTGTGAAGTATCAGCATCAGCCATCACAGCTGCAAGTGACTGAACATGGTAGGATCAATCACAATCCATTGTGGAAAGTTGAGCAACTAACAACAAAGCAATCAACCACACATTAAATTGATATGCAGAAAGAAAAGACAGCCTGATTTTTCCCTTGAATTAAATGCATTGAAAATTTAAAGCTTTCTTGAATTCTTGCCCTGAAACCAAGTCTGGGAACGATTCAGAAAACTGTCAGCAACCCCAGGAAGGTTTCCGCAGACCTTCCGATGCAACTTCTTGATGGTTGCCTCTTTCCTCAGTTGGGTACTACCAATCGGGCAGCAAGTTTGTTGTTATTGTTGTTCTTGTTGTTCCAAGAGAAATCACACGAGATCAAAGGAATCACACACATCGACCATGGGAAAAAACTCCTTTAAGTCATCTGTGGATTTTTTGAACGATGAACTGTATGTATAGGTGTAACTTTAGATACAAAAAGCCCAAAAAAAGTGTTTACGTCCAGTGCTGCATCCAATGTTCCTTCATCAAATATTTTCTACTAATGAAAATACTTATCCCAGAAACACTTTGGGGTTTACCCATTGCAACTCCAAGTTTCTTGTGAAAGTCTTTGGCTCTTTTTACATAGTCCTTGCCGCACAAAACCCAGAGCTTTGGACTCCAGCTGGCTGTTTCACTTCTTGACTAGGCTGGGGGATCAGCGTGCCTCCAGTTTTTTATTGAGGTGAAACCATCTGAGCCATCACAATATTGGACGCGAATCCATAGATTTTTTTCACGCACAACAAGCGCACAACTGCCCACACAACGCCCGCTCGGTGGCAAACCGCTGTCCTTGTGCTTCTCCAAATATCCCAACTTCTTTCGCGCCTTTGGTTGGTGTCGCTCCTGGGATAGACACGCAGACATGATGCAAATGATGCAACGCAACTTGGGTGGCTTTGTTGGGGTGATAAAAATGGGTTAACTTTGTATAACTTATGATGGCCAACAATCACCATAAATTGGGATATAAGCCAACTTAACTCTGGTTATATCTATGTATGCTTGGAACGTACTGGAACTATGAATAGGTGTCCGATCATACAGTATCATCCGCTTCCACATGGGTGTTTACAACCAATTTTTCCACAAGAAATCAATCGGTCATGGAGATTCAACCATGGTTGACAAGCCATTACCCTCTGGTTATGTCAAAATAGCTATTGAAAATGGCCATAGAAATAGTGAGTTTTCCCATAAAAAATGGTGGTTTTCCATAGTTTTTTGTATGTTTACCAGAGGGTATGAGCAGTTGTCGGTGTTTGAGAAGGCCCAAAAAAGAATCAATCTTGATCGTTGGCGGATTCACCTTGGCAGGGGTCTATTAAACATTCTGTCCATCATATCCCTACTCTGGTTGGTTTTTCGGCATGGCCAGTTATTATTTATCGATGATTTCCCCATTAATGCCAAGATTTGGTACCACTCTGCCAGATGCTTCCGGGCTGGTTGAATGCCCATGAAGTATGGCTTCCAGCTGCAGTCTATCCAGCGTGAGGTCATTATAATTCATTATAATTCATCTAGATTTAAATGTTAGGCTGTCATTATTAACCAGCTAGTAATTCATTATTGATCGTTTTATCATTCATGATATCCCCATAAAATCCAAATGTGGTTAAAACATTAATAAACCATCCCCCAGTCATCTCCATAAATAGGTGGTATTTGCACCGTTCCCAGTCATGGGTAGTTTATGGCATTGTTTTAACCACATCAATCTTACCCTCTGGTAATTTAACATAACTATGGAAAATCACCATTTTTAATGGGAAAATCCACTAAAAATAGCAATTGTCAATAGCTATGTTAGTTTACCAGAGGGTAAATTCCATGATGATTCCATAGCAGTTCTCCCATCCGTTGTTTGATAATCACCTGACGGGCACCCACACCAAGTGGACCCGCTTGTGCACCACATGCCTGGTGCATCTCGAAAAACTGGAAAGGGGATACCAGAAAGGGATGTTTAACAGGGATGTATCTGTACAGGTGTATTTACATATTTGTACATAATATATATATATATATATGATTACTATGTTGATTATACACATATCGCCATATACACATCTAAACAACCGGGCTGCTAATAGCAATCCGTAATCGTTATAATCATTGTTTCGGGATCTAATCCCTATTATCATCTGTAATCCGTTTATAATCCGTAATCCTCTGAGGGGTCTACATCTATGTTGAGGTTCAATATAACCATAATTATTAGGCATCAAAGACTTCAAAACAACAGTTGCATCATGCCCAGCTGTTTTTCACTGCCCCAGCAATGGACAAAGGTCCCCTTAAAGTAGCAGAAAAGAATTTTCCGCGGGCGCGTTCCAAGCTGCTTCCTTGCGTTTCTCGAATGAGCCTGTTTTTGCTACTTTGAGGATGCAAAGTCACGAAAACAGGCTCCTTCGAGGAAAAGAATTTTTCCGTGGCAGGCGCGTTCGTGCATTTCTCGAATGAGCCTGTTTTTGCTACATCCTGAAAGTAGCAAAAACAGGCTCATTCAAGGAAAATAATTTTCCGTGGCAGGCGCGTTCCAAGCTGCTTCCATGCATTTTTCGAATGAGCCTGTTTTTGCTAATTTCAGGATGCAAAGTCACAAAAACAGGCGCATTCGAGGAAAAGAATTTTCCGTGGCAGGCGCGTTCCAAGCTGCTTCCATGCATTTCTCGAATGAGCCTGTATTCAAGCGCACAGAGGCTTTAACTTTCACGCGGGAGTCTGACACCGAGCGAAGAGTTCTTTCATAATCTGCAATCCGTTTAATCCGCAATCCGCCATAATGATTGGGGATTAACTTTGATCACCAGATAAAGTACAATATTATATATATATATATACATATGCATAGCTGTGTCTATAAACTATAGTATATCTATACTATGACTTGGATCTGTCTCGAAATGGTGGCTATACCATGCTATACCTGGCAACTTGAAAAAGGGGGAAACACTGCTTCGCCTCAAGCCACCATCTGCGCCCATGCTGCAGGGGCAGCCAGTGGCTACGTCAGAACGGGGTTGGAAAACCTGGATTTGACCAGCGAAATATCTGCCTGTTCAGAGGACATTTCAGGCGATTTGCCACTTCCCTGACTTCTTGAGATGGGTACGCCCAAATCATCCGGTCATGAATGACCATGGCTTAGTATTGAAACAACCATGGTGGCGACCGGGGATACCCCATGACTTAAGAAACCCATAGAAACCTCCATATCTCTTCCAAAGGATTGTCACCTGACATTCTGGGGGGGTGATAGGAAGGTTCTCGGTACAACAATGCTCCCTGATGGCAAGTAGCAATCGATGCCATGCAAAATGCCATGCATTTCAGCCTAAAGATATAGCTTCGTTATGTTCAGTTGGTGACTTCAGGCTCAGACTAAGCAGCTTGCGCTTCGCCAGGATCAAAGCTGCGGCACAAACTTTGCGATCCCAGCATGTCTCATTGTGGCCAGCATACTACCATGACTCGGATCAAACTGTGGTTAGGACCCACTGTTAGGACCGTTAGGATTTGTCAGGGGGGCTTTATTCTTGTATGTTGTATGTAGAATTCCTTTGCACCCTGCAAAAATGGCACTGGATGGCACATGGCTATCGAAGTTTCCTTTTTTGCGCCTGTACCTGAAAATCTGCCTCCAAGAAATCATCAAGTGTTCTGACTTGAAGTACATAAAACAGCTAATCTTACAAGCCTTGAAAAAAACACATGTTGAGTACGATCAAAGCTGGCAAAATCGATGCTTCCCGATTCCTATTTTCTCAACTTTCACAATGACATCGTGGTGAGAAATCCTGCGGTAGCCGCACACGGCACAGACACTTTCTCCCTGCGACAAAGCAGCGTGTTCAATCTCTGTACACTCAGGCAGCATGGACGTGAGGAAACGCTGGCAAGGAGTGCTTGTCCTTGACATTTTGTAAGCTGGTTAAGGGTCAAAAACCTGATAGCCGGTGATGAATGAACAGAATGGACCTTAACGTACTTGATGGTATTCCCAATCCATTTGTTTTTTTTTGTATTAGGTTGGTTTCATCCCTATTACTCACTATGAATCACCGGGGATGTCACCACTAAACCAGCGGTCCAATGGGATGTCTGTTCGACATGGTGACGAACAGTTTAAGAGATTGATGCAAAGGGGCCCATAGAAATAGGTGGTTTACCTATTAAAGATGGTGGAATTTCCAGTTCGAACTGTGACAGTTTGCCAGAGGGTATCCCAAATCTGGTTTCGGGGAAGGTATGAATAACATTAGCCCTGTGATCAGATCATCAAAGTAGATGTTCATAGATTTTCCCTTCAACGTAATGATGTGGAAAATCTTCAGCTGGCTAAATGAATTGGATCCAGACTCTTTCTTCGTCCATGCTGCAGCCTAAACCTGCCACATTCCGTCTCCCTTCTCAGGCCTTTCCGACCTGAGCATCCATCCTCCCATCCAAATGCCGTTGGGAAAATCACCATATGTCATGGAAAAACATGTTGGGAAAATCATCCACAAAACTCATCAAAACTCATTTTTGTGGTTGGGAAACTCTTAGTAGCTCCTTGGCTCCCCATTTAATTGAATAGATACCCATAGCTCCTTAGCTCCCGCTGAAAAAACACTGGGATATAAACTGTGAACTCTCTGTTGCCAGGTTAGATGAAGAGGCCTCTGGAATTCATCGATGACGAGTGATGGGCAAGAACCATCAGGACATTGGAAAGTCTATGTCCCAAAATGGATCTATCACATCACTTTGGATGGAAAACAACACCCCCCTATGATTCAAGTATGGTAAAACCATATACTACCAGTAAACCTCAATGACGCTTTCTTTAAACATTGCAAAATTGGATAAAAGTATTGCAGTTATGTTTGAAATCACCGTGAGAAGAATATTATGATAGACACACCATATATATTAAAAAAACAAGATGCAGCCCACGAACCCGAATGCTCACACGTATGTTAATGGCGCAGATGTCAAAACACATGGATATGCAATCACGCAGAACACTTTTCTGCAATAGTTTATTTGAACAGTCTT
>Ga0126342_10009751_pt1 | contig 17201 bp, 11 predicted proteins | sample Cyp1metagenome_FD_92528 | JGI IMG/M metagenome (GOLD analysis project Ga0126342, IMG submission 92528) | Coral microbial communities from Lord Howe Island, Old Settlement Bay, Australia - Cyphastrea 1 metagenome | ecosystem: Host-associated > Invertebrates > Cnidaria > Coral ... | reverse complement strand
GATGTATGGATGTATGGATGTATGGATGTATGGATGTATGGATGTATGGATGTATGCATGTATGCATGTATGCATGTATGCATGTATGCATGTATGCATGTATGCATGTATGCATGCATGCATATGCATGTATCTATCTATGTATCGATGTATCTATGTATCTATGTATCTATGTATCTATCTATGTATGGTATGGTATGGTATGGTATGGTGTGGTATGGTATGGTATGGTACGGTGGGGTGTGGTGTGGTGTCGTGTGGTGTGGTGTGTATGTTTTTTCTCTCTATTATTTAAAAAAATAATTAAAAAAAACGCGTATGTGTAAATTTATATATAATATGTATATATATATATATATAATTCTATATGCAATTTTATACAAATACACAATACATATGTCATAGATCAGAACACTTGTCACCTGGAGTTGACAACGATGGGAAACAACTCTACACAGAGAGGTCCTTCCGACCCGGCTGGCCGGGATCTGTCATCTAATACCACCTGGTGTCAACGTGGCTGGCCGGGAAATCCCCTTTATGTAATGATGGGAAAAATAACCCAACAAATATGCCACTTATATCTACTTATAAAGGGATCGAACCCAGATTCGCTATATATATATAATGATATATATATATATATACATATACAGTATCATATACATAAATAACTATCAGCACCATCCACAAACATACGCCTGATCAAAAATTACCGATTTTGCGGTTATCTCGCCCCTTGTCCTGGGACGGACTTCCCTTCAGAAAATCATCTGCAAATGCTGGAGTAAGAACGGAAGAAACCGGAAAAATCTTGAAAAAACTCCTGAAAAATGGCAACCTCTTGGAGTTTTAATGGGATACAGATATTCCCAGCTGCCAGCTGTCACTTTTCCTCGGCCATTTGGCACAGCAGCGAAAGCTCGAAAAGATCGTGGTCTCAGAGCTGGTATGTTTTTTGTCAGTCGCCGGTGCGCGCTTTCGAATGCCGTAACCAGAGGCTGGGAAAGATAATTTCAATGGAGTGACTCAAGGGAAAGCCTACAGGAAACCATGGCATTTGGCTTTAAAGATAGGAGGGTTACCGTCTTCTAATCATCCAACTCTAGAACACCGCACCTCCAAATACGCTTGAAGCGACAACATGGCAACTTCATTGGTCATACCAACTCTGCAGCAACGACCAATTTTGCTGCTTCATTTCAGCATCAATGTTAGCAAGGCAGCTTGGGATGAGTGAGAACATACCAAAATCTTCTAGGTCGCCGCTGTTCCTTGACAGTTTGTTCCCAACACAAATGTTTCATGGCATCTTGAATTTTTGTTGCTGGTACTTAGCCCTACAATCTACTTGACCTCTTTATCTCTTTGGTGTTCAGATTTTCCCCTCAGATTTAGTCTAAAATGTCAAGGATGTCTTCAGAACCCTCCACGTAGATGTTGTTCGTCACTGTTCCTAATTCAAACCTGCATTTAGCGAGGCATCCATTTCCCCAGCTGAGGTGCCACAGATCGTCAAGGCAGATCTTTGCTGCCACCCTTCAACAGAGCAACGGAAAATCTATCAGATCTACGTCAAAAAAAACATTGGTAATACAAACAGCTCAAGTGGATTTCACATGATTTAACACAAATTATGCATTGAAGATGCAGGAACTGTTGATTTGTTCATTGCTATATAATAGAGAGAGAGAGTAGATTTGTTAAATATATAATTAACTTTAAAGGGCTACTGATGACTAGGCCGCATCTGCCAGTTCGGTCTCAATGGAATCATCCTTTTTGGCCCTGTCGAGCAACGGCGCCGCGCAACAGAACTTGTAGAGGACACAGGGCGAGAGCAGCAACACCGCCGCGGCCAGCCAGCGAATGGACCACGTCAACCAGGTTGAGACCTCTGAAACTGGGTAGTGTCTGGGCAGAAGGGGCTGCTACAATGGTGGTGCACCCAAAATTGAAGGAAACCATGGGGAAAATGCGAATTTCACCACGAACAAATTGGATTTAACGGGATTTATAGCTGATTTATGATAGCTAAGTTGGTGAACATAACTCAAAGAACATTGGGACTCATGGTAGAATATAGTTAATCGATTTATAGACCCACCGGACTAAAGGGTGGCGCCCTGAATGGACATGGGCTGCTTCATCCCAAGTTGTTCTTTTAGAGCCTCGAGTTCACCATGTGATACGTGTGGCATGCTTCATGCATATAAAAATCAATTATCCCATGAATAGTCCCATATCCCCAGTTATATCACCATCAAATCTATTCCATGAAATTCCATGAATATCAACTTCAATAATAGGGGTCAACCAACGAAAAATGAGCCATTTTCCATAGCAAATGGTTCAAATTACCAGGTTGGTACATGTGATCAATCGCCCTCCGCGGCGCCTCCGGGACTTGACCACAGGCCTCCTCGATGCTGCTGGCTCTGGGTGCAAAACTGTTCACAGCGGGCTGGATGCCGTGGCATTGCCTTGATTACCCTCTGGTAAACATACAAAAAGCTATTGAAAATGGCCATTTATAGTGGATTTACCCACTAAAAATTGTGATTTTCCATAGTTATGTTAGTTTACCAGAGGGTACCAGATATTACCAGGGTGGTCACCAGGGGTTGCCAGGGGAGATAGCTGGTGGCTGGTGAGAAAGCAACAACAATAACCGACATTCAGTATATAGTACAGTGGATGTTTGAAAACCCTATAAATAATAAGATAAACCACCTATCAACGGATGCGGGATTTCTTCCATACACAGTATGTATACAGTAATAGTAATATCCGATATGTATGTCTGTATTTGAGGTAAATCATGAAAAACAATGCGATGAAATGCACATCAATAGGGGTACGGGGTCAACCGGTCAAATGGTCAAACTTTAAACCCTAGAAATTGGTTTGTGGAGAACGCCCTTGTTTTAATCTACCTACATCGGTTGGCAAGAACTCTAGCTTCATGCCAAACGTCTACCTTAAACAGTGATGATAAGCCCAAAAATATCGGGCATCTGCAGGATTTTTCTCCAAGGCATCTGCTGGGGTGCCCAGTTTAGACCCATACCATCGCGTTTCATCCCATATCATGATCAACATCATTTCTTTGGGCGGACCAAAACCAGTGGTGCTTTGGAAAAATGACCATCAATTGTCATAAATTTAAGGACCTTTGTGGTAGTTTGTTTCTCAAGAATGTTTGACTTTCCAGCCCTTCCCACTCATCTCAGAGTGTTTAAACTTTAAACCACCACCAACACAGGGAAGTCGGGACTTATGACAGCTCACAGTACTCCGCCCAGTTGCAACAAGTAATGCAGCTCCCCGGTTTCATAGGGAGACAATGAGATCCGTAGGTTCGCAGACTCCGACTTGGCCAACTCAGAAGGTTTGCGCCCGTCACAGCTCCAAATTTCCAGCTCCGGATCGTGGCCACGTTGCCAGACCACCTCGACCGAGGGATATGAATCAACATGTCCACGTTCCTTCAGAAATGCCTGGAACCAGGACGAGCCAATTGGCTCGTCGCCGGGCGCGAATGGAACTGGTTTATAGTGGTTTTTGGGTGTGTTCATCTATACCATACTGTAACCTAACCCGGCAATGAGGAAGTCCCATATTAGGAAAATATCGGAAAGTTTCTAGAAATGGTGGATGTTTTCTTTAAAAAAATACGAGGTTCACCCAGAGACTAAAATTTGATGTTTCATGCTGACCCCTACGCCCTTGGCGAGCGGCAACACATGCCCAACTTGAAGCGGGGCTTCTATTTCGACGTTCTTCAGGAAAGGGCTCAGCCCATGACCAAGAGGTGATGGTTGAACTATGTTAAATGATATATGTTAATGACTATGGTTATTAAATAACATGGTTAATGACTATGGTTATTAATGGTTAACCATGGTTAAATGACATTAACTCCTAGAATTTTTGTTAAATGACATATGTTGAGGCCGCTGTTAAATTACCCATCATCCCCTGCAGAAATTCCACCAGATTCACATCAGTTCTGAATACCCTATGGCTATGGTAATCTAAAGTGGCAGCCTGGCACCAATCCCAGAAAGAAATTTGTGGCACTGAAACATGAAGCAACTCCTGGAAACCCAGGTAATGTGTGCTGAAAAAAAATATCAAGGAAATTATTCAGCCCTTCCACATAAGATTTCCGCGTGCTGACCCTGGCGTCCGCGAAGGAATAATTTACCATCTCTGCATATCTTCACGACCAGGTTTGAAATAAAAAAACACTACTCAGGTTGCATTGCCATCGAAAGACGTTTGTATTTCCATCAAAAGACGTTTAATAGGAGCAACCCCAAAAAATATCGATGGACAAGTAAATACCTAAGAATATCGTAAATTAGTGCATGTTTTTTCGCAATCGAAATTAGTCTTTGGATTAAGATTAAGTTCAACACATCCAATCAAAAACACCCATCAGAAACCATGGTTTAGCAGGGGATTCACGCACATCCATATTTGGGACCGTAGACTGGGGACTGGTGGACATTAGGGTGATGGGATTATCCATTCGTATCTATCATATCATATCAATGCCCCACTATGGCTGATAATAGATGGTTGGTGGTTGACCTACCCCTCTGAAAAATATTAGTCAGTTGGGATGATTATTCCCAATATATGGAAAAATAATAAATGTTCCAAACCACCAACCAGATAGTTGATTACTACCTACCCCACTATAATTATGGTCAACTGTAGTTATATATTATCGAATTATCCCACTAAATAATTGATAAGAGTTTATTGCCATGGCTTCTTACCATGACAATAGTTCAATTCAATTACTGTCATTATGTATCACAATCCAAAATAGTTAAACTAGTTGGACTACTATATAATGATATAATATCACTAAATCCCACTAGAGTTGATAGTTGGTTACTTTACTATCTTAACTATATGTATTACATACATATAAAATTATATATATATATATATATGTGTGTGTGTAAACTTAGTGTAAACTATACCTAAAAAATATGGTTAAAATCATCTTCCAAGGCCCAAACAGCCTTGCCTTCACTTTCGGCAGCGAATTCAAGCGTCAGCCAGGGCAACTCACCACCCGCGCGCAGGGGCCCTGCCAGGGAGCTCCCGCAGTGCCGTTGGTGTCGGCGAAGGCGCGGAAGGAGAGCAGGGCCAAGGCCAAGGTGAACATGGGAGGAGCCAAGGATGGATGGAGATGTAGGTTATTTTATGGATTTGGTTGTAGTATATAGTATAATATATATATAGTAACTATCAAGACAGAGAGAGAGAGAGAGAGATGCAACTTTGCAAATAGAATGAGAAAGGGAAACAAACGATGTATGTAGATATTATTAATTTATTTATTAATTTATCCATTTATTTATGTATATATTTACTTATTTATTTTTTATTGTATCATAATCATAATATATTATGTTACATGATGTTACATGATATACATATATATATGTATACATACTTACATATGCAAACATCAAGCAATGTCCAGCAGCTGGATCCTGCACGGTGGCCCGGCTTGACTTTTTTTTGCACTGTGAGCCATCCACATCGTGTCCTGGAAGGGTCTGGTAAGTTACTGGACCGAATAATATGGCCAGTTTCTGATCCCAAAAGAGAAACATGGCCATAGAATGCCATAGACTCATAGAATCTCAGTCAGACCCCCCCAAATTGATTGAAACCCATGGCCAACACCGACTTGGACTTTAGACATATGGTCTTACCATGTCATAATGTTACAGTATGCATCTTGTCACAAGTCAACCTGATGGTTTGTTCATGTTCATTTGCAATTCATGAATATTAATGATTCAAAGGAAAATTGGACAAATAGAACCGCACATCTCATCAAGTTTCACAGTTTTGGGCATTCCCCAGGCATAGCTGTGGGGTTTTAGCCACCATTGCACTTCTGATGCGTGGCTTTCACATCCCAACGCATGTATAATAAAAAAATCACCCAAAACACCTGTCGTCACCTGGATCTGCACCAGAGCAACAAACACACCCTCAAAAGTTACAGTTGGGTATAAAATTATCACAAATTATCTTGAAAGAAAGCAAATTGATGAAAACATGAAACATGGTTCAAAAAACGTGGATAATTACGATACGAATACATGTTCACGCGTTTTAGCTGGGTATCATCTTGAATGGTGTGTCTAAAAACTGTTCTCCACGTTTTATCAATGGTCTTTTGCAATTTCTACTGTCAAACATGGATAAAACATCACCAGACACATCACGACGAGAAGCTTCTCTCTTGGCCCATCCTGCAGGGGTCAAATTTTGGGATTTTCCTCTTTTTTGTGTCACCTTAACATACCTTGACCAATCCAATGAATCGACCTAATGACCTACCAACTTACCATTTGCCCTCCATAAAAAAGCGGGGTGTTGTGTTGAAGTTTAGTTTTCAAAATATCAGTGGCATTGGCTACGTTGCATGGGGCTGAAAACAAGGAACGTCAAACTCCAGCTGTTGGAAACCTCATATTGGCAATAAATCTGGCCCAATTTATGGGTTTCATCATAATGCCTATGTTGACAATCTTCATCCCATCGGATCTAAAAAAGGTTCATCCCAGCCTCTCCAAGCCCCCCTCCCCACAAACCCCGCCCTTGTGGTGGGGTATGTGGTGGTGAAGGGGTGCACAAGTGTATGTATGTATGTAGGTCTGTCTGTCTGTATGTATGGATGCATGCATGCATGCATGTAGGCAGATATGTACGAAGCTGTGCATGCATGTAGGTAGGTATTGGTGTATGTATCTACGTAGGTATCTATGTATGTACGAATGCATGTGTACATGTATGTATGAAGGTAGGTATGTAAGTAGGTAGGTTGGTAAGAATGGATGTAGGTAGGTATGTATGTCTATATGTAGGTATGTATGTATGCAGGTAGGCAGGTATGTATGTAGTAGGTATGGATATATGTGTCTTTGTATGTATGTGGGTAGGGGGGTGGCCGGGGGGCTGGATCATATATATATATACAATATATGTGTGTGTGTTTGTTTCTTGTACATTAAGAATATTAAGTATGATAGGTTATTAACCACTTAGCAGCTGGCATACCTAAGGCATCCCCCATTAACCGATTCGGATTCCTCGTTTCCAAAAAAAAGGTTGATGAAACGCCAATGTTTGATGGTTCCATATCTCCATTTTTCATGGCTAAAATTCCGATTGAGGGAACCCCCCTTGTAATATATTCTAATACCCAATTATGTAATGACTAGAATGGCTAGAATCCTGATTTTTGCTGGTTCAAAATCCCAAAAATTGTCACTTTGCATCTGATGTCTTAAATGATACAACCCAAATGTCGGATCATGAATTCCACCTTTTTGTTGATTCACTCTTATTGGTTTGATCAAAAATCATCACACAGTATCCTGGTGGATAACATGATGAAATCCCCGTGAATTCGTTGCTGAAATCCCCATCCCTATCCCTCCATATGTGCCATGGTCAAGTTACGCCCAGGGGCTGCTCTGTGGCATGGTCATCTATCCCATGCCATGGGAGTTCAAACAGAATTTGCATTGTTTCTCTCTATGAAAATCTACTGGTAACCAGCACATATCACTTACCGTCCTGGTTTTGCATCGTTTTGATATCATTTTCAGGGGTATACATCATTTTCAGACAAACCCAAATCATCTTATATCCCATACCCATCCATATCCCATTATTATTGTTATAGTTGACAACTCTTAAGTATATCAATATCCCATAATATGGTTATACTCTAAGTCATAGCTGGATCATGCTGGATCATATGCAAAAAAAAACATAGGTTTTGACCCATCCCCATCTTTGACTTTCAGGGGTTTATAATAGGTTTTGACCCATCCCCATCTTTGACTTTCAGGGGTTTATATCGCATATATGTTCATATATCATTTTATCCCATAACCCATTCTTATTGTTATAGTTAATCAACATTATAATCATAAGATGCATTTTTATTGTTACCCCCACATTATCCCATTATCATCCATTATCCCATTAATCAACTGTTATTATTGTTGTTGATTAATGTTGATTAATGTTGATTATCCCATTATTCAACTGTTAAGCCCCCTCAAATCATATAGCCTTGTGGCCCCGCCTCTGCTTGTAGCTGCGGATCTCATTTCGCGTGAGGCGATCGCGCTTCCAATCGCCGCTAGAGCCGCGGCGCCGCGCCGGGCGCTTGCGACCCACCTGGCAACGAACGAAACGGCGCAAACGGGGCATTTCACCACTGAAACCTGCGATTTCATCTCGAAACCTTGGGAATTAAGATGAGTTACTGTAAGTGATGAAAATGGCTAGGGAGGTGTATAAATTGTATTTTGGCGCTGATCGCGCTCCTCAATGGATTGATTTACTCATTTTCACAGGGTTTTGCTTCGACATGTCGAAAACACGCCGCCTGCTGGTACAAGGACTCAGGAAAAACATCATCCATGACCTTAGACGCTGCGGTTGCTGAGATAACTTGGATCACTGTTGGAATCGCTGGACCCCTATAGTCCAACCACTAACCACCATAGATCTCAGCCCGGTGACGCATCTGGGCACACGTCCAAAGATGGAATCTGGATCAATGCCCTGCTGCTGCTGAACGCCTGAGAAATAGTCCTCCTTGGTTCGGTTCACTGCCACTGAGTGTCAGTGGGGACATTGGGATTTGGAATTAGCTGACTGGGTGCCTAGAACGGACGAACTTTCCAGAATTTTGCATAAAACCAACACGGAACGGCCTTCTATTCACTGGCACCCTCCATCACCCTCCTGTAAACAACTGTAAACTAACCTTCATAGATAATTTTCCGAACGGGAAACCCTACGTTTTCCACATCTTTTTGTACATTTACCCCAGAGGCAAACAAAAAAACATGGTTTCCTGCAACTTGTTGCCTCCAACCAACTCAATGAGACTGCGGATGAGTGGCACACCACTTGGGCACTGCTTTTTTCTGTCTCATCTTGTCCCTTTCTGCCGCATCTTCACCTGTGCTGGGCTGAAAAATTATATGATACGTTGCTGCCTTGGAAACATCGGCGTCAACTACTGTGCATTAAATCATGTACATAATATATATAAATATATATATATAAATATATATATATACACATACAATTACATGGATACATATCAGTGTGTGTGTGTGGGTGTGTATGTGATACTACACATACATCACGCTTCTCCGTGCCCTCCAATGCATATCCCACCGCTGGCTCCTTCAGAGTCACCACCATACTCGGAGATGGCGTAGTTGTCCTACGGCCAGTGATCAGGTTAGATAGCCCGAAAAGAGTGACCCAAAAAGCTGCAAGAGTTTTCCAGGTGTCAACTGTTATTTTTGGGAAATTAACAAAAACACGTCCAGTTATCCAGTTATATTCTAGAAACCTGTCAATAACATGTTCTGTACAGTTTCAGATATTTTCATGTATTTTACAGGTTTCCAGCTTGTCATAATTGTTTTGATTCTATTCGGAGGCTGCTACATCTTCTAATCAAACGTGGCAACGGGATATTTCCTGCACTTCAAAAAAATAGTGGCAACGGGATACACCATACATCATGAAGATGTTCATCGTGACAAATATGGGATACACTTTTTATTACAATCTGGCCTATGATTCTTTTTGTAGCAACAGGATTCAATGTTTTTTAATACGCTAAATGATACACTGACACACCTCTGGAAAAATGTTGATTTGATGATCCACCTCAAACATGAGGATGTTCATGATTCACACACATAGTATGCATATCAACAAATATAGAATTTCAATGAATTTCATATATTTATATATATATAATTCCAATAATTCAGCAAGCAAAACATGTGTGGACATTTGGGGATGCTCCCTTGCACCAACCATGACGTATGTCGTGACGTCGCAATGAGGTTGCTATGATTTCATACGGTCTTCTCTACCCAAATACATCAACATCAAGATTTCTGTGGATTTTACATTGGACTGATTGTTTGCTGGAGTGCACTCACCGTGGCTGAGCCGCATTGAACTGGCCGCTTCCATTTTCCCATGCTTTTGACTCAAATCGCTTGATTGACTTCAGCAAAAAATGCGACCAATTCTCGGATGGAAACTGATAAACTGACCATTGGACCATTCACCCTCGACACAACAGATCCATATCCGCCAAACCACATGCTATCTCCATTCCTGAAACTAGCATGGACCTCACAAATATCCCCAAACATTCTGAAACATCAACCACGAACCTCACACATGACCATAGTCTCTCTATATATATATAACTATATATATATAACTATATATATAACTATATATATATATGTACTTTAGCCCCATAGGATTTAGAAGTCACAAATGTCCACCCGAACCAGGCCGGTGGACCCGGTGGACCCGGTGGACCCGGTGGACCGCTCCCCCACTCCTTTGGTTTCCTAGGACGATGCTGGATCAAGGAGTTGTGCCTTCTTGGGTTTTGTTGTTTAGGTCTAGATTTGTCATGGAGTAGATTCACGCCGAACCGCACCAAAACCGTGTTCGAAACCATAGGAATTTAAAAGTGTTTTTTACCTCCAAGCATGTTCAAACTCATGTGGAACCTATTCTGGGGATGGTGTCATATGTCAAGAGAGGACGAGCCAATTTGTGAACAAAATTGGTGCGGCATCCCCAGTAACATCTGTGCCCATTGCATCCCCACTATTGGTTAGTTCTGTATCCCCATTGTGTTTAGTTCATGGTATTTCTAGGTCCCAAATATGGTTGGTTGTTGTACTATTATATAGTAGTTGTGTATTGTTTTTGTATATTGCATCCCTTCTATCTTCTCCATGAGCGTGGGAAAACCAATAATTTTTTTTTCGGGATGGTTTATCGCACACAATTTATGTTGATCTTGGGGCTGGTGATTGGGTTGACCACATTGACCACTGGTCGCGACTCTGTTGCGTGTATTCCCGGCCGAGGATCTTGGGCGGCAACGTCATGGCACGGATCTCCAGTGCAGGATCTTTGTACATCGGCTGCGGCGTCGCTCGCTTCAGCTCCACTACGGGAGTGGCCTTGCATGGCTCAGCGGCAGACCCATTGATACGAGCTGGCGCCATAGGATGGGTTTGCCCAGCAAAAATGTGGACTTCACCAGCAAAAATAGGGGAAACCAACAAAAATGATCAAACATGAAGGGATTTCAGAAATAAATTGGAGGTTTAAGCAACCACTTTGGGGATAAATTGGCATAAGGTGGTGCCCTAGTTCTTTCGCCAAAATCGGGATTTGACCAACCAAAATCGGGATTGATACTTCATTTATGTTGGCTAAGTTGGCAAACCATAACTGCAGTAACTGTTGGATTAATGCTGGATAAATCAAATTATTGGTGCTGGGGGGAACTGAACAATCAACCCACTCAACCCAGGTTGACCTACAGGAAGATCTAGTACGATCTGGATCTGCTTGATTTGCATGATTAGATAGCGAATTAAGTGGCTAGAACGCATGTCAGAAATGGGATCGTGAGAGGCCCAAAACTGGGCACTCAGCCCAGTTTTTGAGTGAATCTATCTATATACAGTAATGATTGTATACCCTCCGGTTTTTTACATATATATATATATTGACATAGCTATGGAAAATCGATGAACGTAACCATTCTCATAGGTCAATCATACACAAATGAACCACTTGAAACTAAATCACCGGAGGGATGTACGTCAGTCTGAGTCCAAGTATCTTCCTGCAGCTTCAAAGTCTTGTCGATGAAAGTCGATGAAGACCAGACTTACGTATCCACCAAGTACGACGTCGTCGTTTTTTGATTTTCCCATTCACAACGACCGTTCTGAACCCCCAATAAAACCCCATAAATTCCCAATAAACCTTCCACACCCCCAAAAAAACACCCAGTGATTTAAAAATAATATGTCATGCTTGCCCCATTTCACCCATTGATTTGGAACTTCGATGTCGACTCTTCACATTCTTCGCCTCCAGCACTTTCAATCGGGGCTTCAAGGCTTCGCCTCGGGGCACCAGGCGGACCGTAGCAGTTTGCTATGGAAAGTGGCTGATTTTTTGATTCTTTATCGAGCAAAAACATGGTGATTTCCATAGCTAATGCTATATGTGGTGAAATTACTGGAGGGTTGTTTTCAATGTGTTAGAGTAGCCCCCAAATACCCAGGGGACACATCGTCTATGGCATCCTGGAAATACTGTTCGGTCACTTTTGGGGGATTCCTATAAGTTCAACATAAGTTGAATGGACTTCAGTCATCTCAAATGTTTTTTGTCGGAGATCGCGGTTGATGTTTTGATGTGCAAATGGCGAGCCATGGCTCATTCTTGGAGCCCCGGATGACGACAGGAATCTCGGGGTGGAAGGTGTTGAGTTTCCAGCCCCTGAAGTACTGAAACCTATGGTGACGACTGAGGATCCATGGCTTAAGAATCCCCCACTAGCTGTATCAACGATCTGCGCATGGCTTCATGGTTCAGCCACAGTAGGAAGATCAGTCAGAAGATGAAATATGTTGAGGACATTGGGGGATAATATTGTTTCTGATGTTAGATTTTAGCAATGACATAAACCATCCCGAAATCTACCATAAATGGGTTGTATAAACCCAAACAAATATGGGTGGTTTATTATTGCTTTCCCACATTATGCAGGATGATTCCCGTTTTTTTATATTTTTTGCAATTAATTACAGTACCTGAGAAGATCCGATGGATTACGCAAGAATCGGGGCCTCAAATTTCGACTGCCCCAGATGGTACCGAACTCATTGAGTGAGAAACCAGTCCAATGCCCATGGGATTTACAATGATTTACATATGGCATCATATGGTTGCTAAATTCCTTAGCTGGATTGCCATGGTCATATTAGCATGTCATATTCACACATATGATATGTGTATTGATATTAGCTTGGAAACACCATGCATTCCATGTATCCATCGACCTGCCTGTCAGTCCTGTCACTGTTTATCCATCTGTCTATACTATCTATACTAGTAGGACAGCCATGGCAAATGCTTCCAAGATCTTCCAAGCATGCGCTGGATGTATGTCAAGGGCACCAGCGTTTTGAGGTTCCAAATTAATCAAATTATATCCTCTGGTAATTTGTTACATGTATTGCATGTTGCTACATAATGGGAAATCTTTTTTTTTCCCACAGATTTTCCATCATCTATGAAGGGCACATGTTCCATAGGAAACTGTCAAATTTCCAGAGAGTTCTGCAACTACACCATCCTAAGGAAAAACTGCAGTCCATCAAGATTTTTTTGGATACGGCCTGGCGGCCCAGTGACGTTTCTGGGGCAAATTGGAGATGCCATGTCTATCCAAAGCTTCTCTGCTATCCGCATTCTCCTTGTCTGCTCCTTGAGAAGGTCAAATTCAAATGGAACATCATGGAACCGTGGTGGTTTGGACATGATTTCCTTATTGGAAAGACCTGCCCCTATGTTGGATTCCGCGTTTTATACCCGCAGATTGTGTGACCATGAAAGCAGCATGGCGCCATGGAAATCGGGTGGTCTGAATGAACCCAGCTAGATTATCTTCACATCTTGGGGCCCTGCATTCAAATTCAAAGAGAAACACCATCCGAACCAAAATTGTCATCAGCAGTGAAATCGCAGCGTTCACCATCACCATCATTATCATCCTCACTGTCCTCATCGTCTTCATCGTCCTCATCGTCATCGTCCTCATCGTCATCGTGGTCATCGTCCTCATCGTCCTTATCGTCTCATCGTCCTCATCGTCCTCATCGTCGTCATCGTCCTCATCATCCTCATCGTCATCGTCCTCATCGTCCTCATCGTCATCGTCGTCATCGTCCTCATCGTCGTCATCGTCATCGTCCTCATCGTCGTCATCGTCCTCATCGTCCTCATCGTCGTCATCGTCCTCATCGTCCTCGTCGTCATCGTCGTCATCGTCCTCATCGTCCTCATCGTCATGATTACGGCCTTCTATTTGATATGCCATGGGTTAAGAAATTGGTCAGCCCGGGCATACAGAAGGAAAACATTACCAAACTTTCAGCTAGTCCTCTTGACCACCAAAGCGCTCCTCTGTTCTCAAATTCTATCTGGTAGTTTTGGGTGTTCTTCATCAGCACATTCATATGGGTGTGTCTGAAAAGGGGGCTTTAGTATACGCAAGAATTGCCGATTACTTGAGAAAATGTTGATAAACCATGATAAACCATTGGATGATTGGGCACCCCATTGCAAACAAACCCGAAAGTGTTGAAACTCAAAGCTTTGAGACATCACACAACGCCAAGCCTCTAGGAATAGGAGCGCCCTGGGCCACCGTCACGGTTTCAACAAGGTGGTTAGGGGAGTTTTCCACAACAGATAAGGCAATCCCTGCTACAGACAATTCTTGTTTTGGGTTAGACTGTTTGGTCATTAATTAAGAGTTAAAGTCAAACATGGTCCAAAGATGGTATATGGTCTATGGTCATTCATGCCATGGGAATCCAAACATGATGGCAAAGGCCGGTTCTAAACGGCTTCAAAATAACAGGCTAACAGGGTTGTCTCCAGCCAGGCAGGCCTGCTAGCTTTGGGGTGGAAATCCCGCACACTACCCTCAGTGTGTGTGCTTTCAAGTGTGTTGAAATCCTCCCAAAAAAAATCTTACGAAAGTGGAATCACGGCATAGATTCAGAAAGCCATTGGCCATCACTGTGTTTTTCATTTTTTCCCGCGTGAGGGTGCTTCCTAAAATCGAGGTACCCCAAGCCATTGTTTCCCCAATTTTTCTATGCGCAATCTGCGGCACTCCCAATATATAAACCATCCCCAATTTCATCAGAAATGGCTGGTGAAAACCTCTCAAAATGGTGGATTTCCCATTGGTAACATCACTTTCAGCAGCTGACAAGGCACGTGGTGATGTCCACCTGCAGGTTTTTGTAGGTGGGGAACTTCACAACACTGGGGCGAATCTGAAGATATCTGAAGTGTATCCATGTATATGCGATATATATATATAGTTGCCATAGTTACCATCCCCATTTAAGAGGTTTATGAAAATGGGAGATGTGGGCAACCCAATGCCATAAACAATTGCCATTTGGGGATGGTCGAATCATGTTAAATCCCACCCATAATGATGACGACTTGGGGATGGTGAATATGGCATTGGGTTTAATTACCAGGGGATGGGTCAAAACCTTCATATTACTACCATATATGACCATAGTTGGAGGAATAACCATCCATTCACCAGCTATGACTTAGGGTACCATCCGGGTACCAGGCTTTTGAACCACCACATTCTACCCCTACGACTGGCCCTGCCTGGCGGCTTCCGTGGCGGCGCCGCCAACTTGGCTCTTGGCCGTGGGATCTCTGTGGGTTTGCTGCGTGGCTTCAGCGCAAGGTCGGAGGTACTGCGAAAGAGCTCCTGGGGCGCACATCGTCAGTGATGATCTTATGATGAGTTTAATGTTTTATGATGATTTAGCGAGGATCTTATGATTTGTCAACTATGATTCAAGTGCTTTATGATATGTGTTGTGATTTTATCATGGTTTTTGTTTATGACGATTTTAGGATGATTTTATGATGATTTGTCGATTCATGATGATGTTATGATGATTTATTGGTTAATGATGATTTTATGATGATTTTATCATTATTATATGATGATTGATTGAGTCAAATGATCTTAAGATGATTTTATGAATATTTTAATGGGTGATAATGAGTGCATAATGATTTTATGATGATTGAATTGGATTTTAATGCTGAAATTATGGGATCTTAAGAGCACTTAATGGAGATTTCACCAACAAGAATGAGGCATACATATACCGTGCAGTAATTTTACATAGTTATTGCATCAATGGTCCGTCCATAGCTGATTTGATCTACAGTAATAAAATGATGATTCAACTTAGCTATTGTATGTATTTGATATTGATCGAATCTGTTAATATGTATACATATGTATCTATATATACATATACATATATATATACATTTAAATATATATATATATATACAGTATACATCTTATTTATATATATATACACATACTTACACATATATATATATCTATATATCCCCGTCTACTATTTGGAAAATGTCACTATCCCGATATCTCGTAGTATATTATGGCTCTATACGGTCAAACTATATATCATAATACGTGGCAAGTAATCATTTCTCCGAATATTGCTGCAGCCAAGCATATTGCACTACACTGTACAATGACACGCTCACTATTAAAGTGAACACTGGTCCGGTCATTGTAATATGTGTGTGTGCGGGCATATTAGCTCTTACTATGTGTATATATATATGTATGTATGTATGTATGTGTGTGTGCCTGTCTGTATGCATGCATGCATGCCTGCCTGCCTGCCTGGCTGGCTGTCTGTCTGTCTGTCTGTGTGTTTTAGCACTCAAACAAACAACATCAAACAACTATTAATTATAAGAGGTTATTATACAATATCCGAAGGACGTTTAGAAGTCAAACTTCCGACAGTATGGACAGATGAAAAGCAGAGATGGGAAGAGTCAGCGAAGAGAAGGGAAGAAGAAGATCAAAAAAGAGAAAGTCTCAGAAGAAAGAGGATCCAGGTGCGCGAAAAAGTAGGAAAGTCGCGAAAGACTGCGTTTTTCCAATGATTTGTGGCTCCGGAGGGTCGAAAAGTAGGCTCGCTAAAGCGGCAGGCGCGGAGCCCGCTGAATTGCACGCCATTGTGGCGCGAAGCACATTGCCAAGTCAAAATGCACAAAACACACCAGGTCCGGACAATTTTTGGAAGCTGAGATGTCGAAAAAGTGCACGCCGTTGCGGCGCGAAGCACATTTGGAAGTCAAAATGTACAAAGCACACCAGCTCCGGACCACTTTTGGAAGTTGAGACATTGAAAAAGTGCACGCAGATGCGGCGCGAAGCACATGTCGAAGTCAAAAGTGGAAAAAACTGAGGGGTTCGGAGCACTTCTGGACGTTCAGATGTCGTTTCGCCTGGCAGGCGCAAGGGATTGTGGACCTTGTCAAAAGTGAGCAAAACGTGAGGGTTTTGTAGCATTTCCAAAAACAATGGCAGGCGTGGGACATTTGAAGAGGACCTGCAAAAATGCATTTTCCATGGCAGGCGCAATACAAGAGACATGTTCATCAGAGCTGTT
>Ga0126342_10009750_pt1 | contig 17201 bp, 18 predicted proteins | sample Cyp1metagenome_FD_92528 | JGI IMG/M metagenome (GOLD analysis project Ga0126342, IMG submission 92528) | Coral microbial communities from Lord Howe Island, Old Settlement Bay, Australia - Cyphastrea 1 metagenome | ecosystem: Host-associated > Invertebrates > Cnidaria > Coral ... | reverse complement strand
GACAAGTACTTTCGCACATAACGGCTATTTCTTGTTTTGTATCAGTGCTCGGGTGGAAAAAGTGTGTTTCACCACCCATAGCCCTGCTACGCTGGAAGCCCTGCTGATTTGGTTCTCTGACAACTTACGACTGGGGGGCACAACCCTGTATTGAAAAGTAAATGTATAGTTTTTGGTTAATGCATCATATATAGTTATATTTTACATTATAGTTTCAACTCATTGGAAATAGCGCCGTTTTTTATGTCGAAAAAAGGTGCCGCCAGGTGAAAACTCAGATGGGTAAATCGTGCATCTGACAAGGCACAAGACATATTATATATATTTTATTATTATAGACGAGGGTATGTCAAGGGTTAGTAATATAGTCAAAACGTAGATACAGTCATGTAGCTATGCTGTAAATAAATAAATAAATATATATATATATATCCATGTAGCTGTGTTTGGTTAACACATATAGCTTTAGTACTGGTTTGGTAGTCTTGTCACACTGACAAAGATAGATTGCATGCTAATCTCATCCAATCGCCAGCTTAGAAACCAACTCAAAAGACTAGATAGGTAAGTTGGTGCAGAAGTTGGTCTATCATTCAATTTCCTTCAAGGGGGGGAGTTTACTAACCAAGTATCCTTAAGTGGGATAAGCTTTACCATCTTGCCATCTCCCGCTCTCAATTTATCACAAACCATAGAATATGTTGTGGTTATCATAAATGGTGACTGGAATCAGTTGTTCACTAAAATTATTACAGGGTGGGGCCCCCAAGATAGCTAAGTTGGTTTATAAGTGGCTTAACAATGGTTTATGGTAGATATAACTATAGCTAATGGGGATTATTTCATGGTTTATAAACCAACGAACATAACTGGGGGCCCCATCCTGTAGTATCTATTGACATTACTATTGCTACTCTTGGTATGTTTATCACTGTCATGTGATTATCCATTAGCATCAGCACCCCTGTGATCAATCCTTGGCGATGGTGTATTCGTGTTTTTATTGAGATAAACATAATTATATAATGATTACAAGGTGGTGCCCCCCCAGTTATTAGTTGGTTTATAAACCATGGTAACTATAGATATATCTACCATAAACCCTAGATATTGGAGTTATAAACCAACTTAGCTAACTACGGGGCACCACCTTGTAATGACTAATGATGCAACTGTAACAATATCGTTCCTTTTAGTGTGACGAGTAGCACTATCCATTGCACAAAAATATAGTCTCATTTAGATTCATCTGGCATGATTACGGTTGTCAATAGTGTGATTATGTGTTCTATGATTACTGTTGTTTACGTCATTCTACTGATTATCATAGACCCATTTGCAAACCAATGATTGTCATTGTCCGTATCCCTATTGATGGAAATTCAACAAATGTAATGTATGAATGGATGCACATTAGAAACAATCAAGGCGCTCATTACCATTCTAAAGGATAATCTCAAAATGGGGATGCCATCTTTCAAACACATGCTTCATATTCTCAAAACGGCAAATAACTATGCGCCACTGAAATCAAACACGAAAAGTGTGGGTATGGGTCAAACATATTACCCCACAAAATGGATGTTTTAGTCATGTTTAATCCTGAAGATGACAAGCTTTTGGCGGGTCCTGGCTGGTGCTTGGCTGGTGCCTTATTGGTGATGTTTGTTGATTTAGTTTCACACCATGTTGATATGTACAATGTGGGGCCCTCAGTTATAAACTGCTACATAAACCCCATTAACTATAATTGTAAGTATCATAAACCATAGTTATTGGAGTTATTTGCACCAACTGAACCCAATTTCGTTTGGGGCCCCCACTTTGTATCACATATCGAATCACCATAAACCATAGAAATGGTTAACGGTTAGTTGTCTTCACTGAGATATCCTGTAAACCGAAGCCCCAACCGACTCGCCCAGGCGCAAATGGCATCCCTTCGGGGCGTCTTGGATGAAACGAAACGCTCGGGAGTTTGGGATCTCCTTCGCTTCTTCCACTCCTTCTGGCTACCTCGAGACATCTCAAGAGCGACCGGAGACCGAGGGTGGTGGCCAAGTTGCCACAAGTGAAAAGGTGAAGAGTTCGGAAATGTTGCGAAATCTTGGGTTTATGGAGGAGATATCTATATATAAACTTATAGATCATGTGTTTTATCTTCTAGATTATGGTCATTATAAGCTTAATAAATGTACTATGATGAATGGCACAATTTGGCAATGGTTTGTTGATTGAAAGTTGACATCTCCATGTTCGTTGCAGAGATTTTTTTTGAGGCTCCTGAAATTGCCATTCGATGTTTTATTGGGGGGGTACTCCTCCAATAGTCACAATCTATTAAATGGTACCCTCCCAATTAAACAGCCAAAAGATTTATTAATCCAGGGTTGACATTATATCCATAATATACCATAATTTACCACTCTATATATACATATATACATATATATATAGAGAAAAACATATATCATTATATGTTTCACAATAAATTATGGTATATTATGAGTGTATATATATATATATCATTATAATGTTTTTTTAAACATATGTTTTTTTTCTGAAAATGGAGATGGGTTTTACATCATTTTCCATAGATTTCACGGCCATGTTGGAGAGAGCACTCATCCCCACAGTGGGACACAGCCATACAGGATGGGGCCCCCAAGATAGTGTTCAGATATACCCTCTGGTTATGACTAACATAGCCATGGTATAGATGGCCCATAGAAATAGATGGTTTACCGTTTTTAATTTCATGGTGGATCTTTCCATGGCAAGCTGTTAAATAACCAGATGGTAACTATACTGAATGGGATTTATAAACCGGTAACATTCATTATTATAATTTATCCCATTAATCACCATTAATCAGCATCATTAACCATCATTAATCACCATTAGTCACATATATCTAAGATTAGCCATTCTTATGGGATTTATAAACCAATTTATAATCGGGGGGCACCATTCTGTAGGTTAAAGTCACATATGTTAAAGTCGGGTCTACTCCAGGAAATTTCTGGTTGCTCCGTATGTAGAAAATCACGATGGTTTATGGGTGACTGCAACTATACAAGGTGGTGCCCCCCCCAGTTATTAGTTGGTTTATAAACCATGGTAACTATAGATATATCTACCATAAACCCTAGATATTGGAGTTATAAACCAACTTAGCTAACTACGGGGCACCACCTTGTACGTTGAAGGGAAAATAAACCAACTCTTGCCCTGCCGCAAAACGAACATATGAAAACATAATGCACCGTTTGTAGATATCTTCGCTAACCAAAAAGTTATTCTATACATTACTGGCTGAAGTATAGTAATTCACCCTGAAAATGTCTGAAATGTTGGGCCATTTGGGGATGACTTCCCCGTGTTTTTTCACCTTCATTCCAGCGATGTCACAGTGACGTCGCTATAATTCATCCAGATACATCATGATTTATACCATCTGGTTATCTAACGTAGCCATGGAACATCACCATTTTTAATAGGTAAACCATCTACAAATGGGCCATTTTCCATGGCTATGTTAAATAACCAGAGGGTATATCTATTGATACTTCAATGTCGGGAAACTAAACATTTTATCATAGATCATCATTTATCTAGCAATCCAGATGGGGTCCCAAAACGATAGTTAAGTTGGTGAACATAACTTGCTAAACTGGTTGGTGGTTTCAACCCCTCTGAAAAATATGAAAGTCAGTTGGGGTTACTATTCCCAATATATGGAAAGTCAAAAAAATCATGTTCCAAACCACCAACCAGTAAAGTATTCATAAGGGGTTTAAAAACCAACAAACATAACTGGGGGGGGGCACTTTGTATGGAAACCAGTTGGTAAAACCCATGAAATCCCATCATGTAAGCCCTATGAAATCCCATTGAAGCCTATTAAATCTAACGAAATGTCTTTGAAATCCCAGTAATCATGGACAATCTTTGATAGTCCATTAAAAATATACTTTTTTGTTGGATATGTTCTATGCAAAGAAATGCATGATTAAACTATCCATTCAAGATTGGGGATGAAATGGCTATGAATGGTGTAAAAGTCATTCATGGCTATTCATGCTCAACAACTTATGCTAAAAACAATGGGTAACGATGGGTATCCCTACAACATCCTACAACTATGATTATAAGTTCGTTATCAATGGTTATTAATGTGAGTAAAGCAATAATAAACCATCCCCCAGTCATCACCATTTTCATAGGTAATTTTTTAACCATTCCCAGTCACCCTTTATGGCATTGTTTTACCCACATGAATCACTATCAATCATTTATCAATCACTATCAATCACTATTAATCCACTAGTTGGTTGACTCCACCATTTTACATTGCCAATATATTGGATACCCTGCAAAAAGAAGAAACACTTTGCCGGTGAACGTGGACAATCCCATTGATCCATTGATACCAAAAGTCTAGTTAGGATTAGTTTGTACCCATCCAAGGTTAACCTAGAAACTAGTCACAGAAAACCCTCCGGTCATCAAACATGGCTAGCTGGAAAATCCCTTAGCGAAATGGAGGCTTTGGTGGGAAATTCATCTAAAGACGGTGGATTTTCCAGGCAATTTCTGGTGGATTTCATGGCCTCGTCGAATCGCCTGAGCTTCGTCGAATCGACGGTGAAGATTCACAAAAAAATGGCGGCCATTTGGGGATGATTTCCCATAGATTGACCATGATTAACCATAGATTAACCATGATTAACCATAGATTGACCATGATTAACCATAGATTCACCATGATTCCATGTGATCTGCCATAAACTACCACCGAACTACGGTCCAGGTCAGCCATCTTCTGCTTCACTCGGCATCGCGCCTGGGTAGCTTGGCGTCGCGAGGGCAAATGGGGAGGGCCACTGGGGAAGATATGGGGAATATATGGATATACCATGGAAATATAGGGTCAATATGGGTTAATATCATGGAAATACTATTAGACTATATGATATAATTAATGGCATATATCATGGAACCATTACTGTTTTGCTAGTGTATATCATAGGGATCTAATGGGAATATATGGGGGTTTCCATAACTGAGGTACCCAAGAGCTGGATGGTTTATAAGCGAAAATCCATCTATAAATGGATGATTTGGGGGTACCCTCCATTTTAGGAAACCCACATATGGGGAATATTGGTGACTATTCTACAAGGTGAGGCCCTCCCAGTCATATGTTGGTTTATTTTCACCATATGAAGTAGTTTGTTATTTCCCTCGTAAACCCAAATGTTCAATGGGAATTTCAGGATCCTAAAATGGAGGTACTGTACCATATAAGGCCATATTTTGTTGGGATATCCCATTGCATAAGCCTTATAAAGGCCTTATGTATGGAAGGTACCTGCAATAAATCGGTTCCTGAAATGGCCATTGAAATGTTAACCAAGTTATGTTCACCAACTCAGCTATCATAAATGGGGGCCCCACCTTGCCGCTAAACACTCACCATTCTGTACAGCTGGAAACGATGGATCAAAATCTGAGTGTTCAAGTTAGAGCTATGGGGGCACGTTTTTTCAAATGCGAATATATGGGAATATGATTATGATTGAACACATTATATATATAATGTACATATAAGACATTTACTGTAGTAGTAAAGAATGCGGATATTTTCAGTGAGACTAAACCAGCAATCATGACTCCGGGGCTCCTTATTACAGAAAGGTGGGGATAGAACGAGGAGAACATCATGTACACCTGCGTTCCTATCCTTTCTCATGTTCTTCATTCCCACGATCAATCAATCCTTCCATCGTTCAGTTAAGGAAGGATTCAACTGCTTTCTCTTCCAATGTGCCAACGATGTATGGTATACTTACAACCATTTACCAACATAAAGGCACAAACAATGGTGAAATTAAGGTACGGCAAATATCAGCACCCACAATGTGGGGCCCAATGCGTGGCTCAGTTTTCGTGTATAGCTACGTTAACAATATGGCTTCTCCATCTTTATGGACGATATATATGTGGCCCCCCCAATGATGTTAGATGGTGTATACACCCCATGAAAACTATAATTATTTGCGTATCATAAACCATAGTGAAATTGGAGTTATAAACATTTATTTGCACCAACTGAACGCTATCTAAGGGGGCCCCACATTGTATATAGAGTCAATGGGGTGACAAACCGACAAATAAAACTGGGGAGGGAGCACCAGGCTACGCTGGGATTGGCATAGCATGGGTGAACACCGAGTGCTGCATTTCAAGTGCCAATCTTATATTATATACCCTGCAAAAAATGAAAACGTCAAAGCTGGTGAACGTAGATAATCCATAATTGATACCAAAAGACTAGAGGATTAGTTTCTACCCATCCAAGATTGACCTTGAACCTGTCAGATAGGTTCGCCCAAGCCCGATTCGTAGCAAAATCACATCGGTTGCCCTTTCCCAAAGGTAACTGGAAGATACTGGAAGACTAACACCAGGTTGGGAAACAAACATTGCTCCACCCTTTGTAAAACAGGTTTGTAAAGAGGTATTCCCAAAGGTGGCTTGAACTTGTCTTTAATAAACCAGCATTTTTCCCTATTTCATAACCCAGTAAAACCTTTGAAGTATATCATATGCTTGATGGATCTTGATGGTCAAAACCCGTATTCAATAGTAAAACACATTTTTTTGCAGGGTTTATATAAACCCATCAAGAAATGAATCTTGAATGGCTCAAATGCCCTGCCCAACTTGACACTACCAAGCATCTACCCAGTCCATCTTCAAGCGGTAACGTTTGTCATCCTTGGAATTTCTTCGACCAACCAGCGGAGCTGATCTAAGCAACAAAAACAAATATCTCATCAACAAAGGAAAAAGGAGTCAAACATCAAGAACAGGGATTTAGCCAAGAAAAATGATATTTCAGATGATTTAACCCGATTTAGGGACACAACAAACTCAATGGGGAATGTGAACTCAATGGATGAATAAAGGGGCCTCAGGTGACAAGCACAGGATCTGAGAACCTCGCATTGGGATTTAACATTGGGAACTCACAAAAAAGACAAAAACTTGAAGGTTCTAGCCCAAGACAGTTTATGAATACACCAAAACATACCAAAACTATTTTTTCGGCAGCTATTCAATAACTACAGGCTTACCGCGCCTATAGATGCACCGGGGGAAAACAAAAACATAGCAGGATCACGCAGGGTACAGTATTCCTGAGTCACGGCCAAGAACACAAAACGTTTGATTAATCTTGCAGCATTTTCCCGGATCAGTTCAATCAGAGACACAAATCAAACAAAGAAAGTTAAATCAATTAAAGCACCGTGTAGCCAACACAAATCACTGAGGGAATGTTCAAAGTTCAGCCAACAAATCCGACATCATCTCCTCCCAGACTTCGATTTGGGGCTGCAGTTCCAATTTTTCAATTGATTGTATACCCAGAATTCTGGTGGTTATATGGAGGTTTCCTAAAATAGGTGGTACCCCCAGTCATCATCCATTCATGGATGGGATTTTCCATGAAATAAACCATCCAGCCAACTTGGGGTACCCCCATGACTTAGGAAACCCCCATATATTCCCATTAGTTCCCTATGATATACACTAGCAAAACAGTAATGGTTCCATGATATATGCCATTAATTATATCATATAGTCTAATACAGTAGTATTTCCATGATATTAACCCTATATTTCCATGGTATATCCGATTTTCTCCCAACTTACGGAGGTGAACTCACCACCCCTGCGACGCTGCGACGCCCAGGCATCCCAATGGAGCGGTAGACATTCGTCGCATTCCCAGGTGGCACCCGGAACTTCTTCAGAGCCATTTTCCAAGGAGGAATAGTCCATCCTAGGCTGAAAAAAACATGTTGTGCATCTTAATGGACAATCATAGGCTGGATGGTTTATTTCATGGACAATCAATTTTTGAAATGGATGATTTCGGGGTACACCCCCATTTCATGTTCAGGATTAGATACCTGCCGAAGAATCGATTTTTGTTTAGCTGGTTGACCCAGCAAGATCTCGCTGCCACTGGTGGAATGGCTAATCGGCTAGATATATGTGACTATCCTGGTGAATAATGGTGATTAATGGTGATTAATGATGGTTAATGATGCTGATTAATGGTGATTAATGGGATAAATGATAATAATGAATGTTACCATCTGGTGGAGGTTCTTCACCAAGACGTTGACGTAATTCAGCCAATTGATTGCGAAGGGAAATGATTTCATGTTGGAATTCTGGATCGGTGGCCTTTGGCGGAAGCCAGGACTGCATGTGCTCCGCAATGATCTGTGCGGCATTGTGAGATGCTGTCCCGGTCGATGCCGTTTCTGAATTGCGATAGCAACTCTGTGGCAAATACAACAGCTGCGATGTCCAAGAAGGGACCAGATAGAATTCAAGACCGTGAGCGAACTTTCAGCGCTGGGAGAGCCAATGGATCACACTCTTGAAGCATTTTGCGTGAAGGCTGATGACCTCATGGTCCGAGGAAAAGTGAAGCCGTTGATCTTCTGCCGGCAGGTGACAGCCGCCTTGCATTTATGGCAAAGATTATGTCGCTTTCTTTTGCAATGAACTACAAACAACATGACCATACTGGCTCGTTTTGAGTGAGGTGCCCATCATCCTAAGGTGGTTTCCCCCAGTTATAAGTTGGTGTATAAACCCCGTTAAATGTGTATATATATATATATATATTTATGTATTACATATTTATCCACCATAAACATCCATGAACCATAGTTGCCTTAGGTATGAACTTACTTAGCTATCTATGGGGCCCACATTGTAGCGGGGTATGATGGGTTTGATTCGAACATCAAATCCAGAATGTCAAACCCAAAAACTGCGTAGATCTTCTATGTCCTTCCCAAAAAACTTTCTACCGGATGGGGCTCCCCAGTGATGTTAGTTGGTTTGTAAACCCCATTAAGTATATAGTTATAAGTATCATAAACCATGGTCATTGGAGTTATAAACCAACTGAACGCTATCGTTTGGGGGCCCCACATCGTAGGAATGACAATACAAATGAGCCGTCCTGCCAAACCAAGAATGGTGGTGACTCACAAATTGCTGAATCCATGTGTAGTAAAACTAACATTAGTTATCTGGAGTAGGCATCCTTTCATTGATTTGACAGGAAGTAATAACACAGATCTTTCCGGAATGAGAATGGCACAGAACTGCATTGAACAACAGTAGCTCTTGAAGATGTCTAATGAGGTTAAGAAGCGTAGTCAATGAACCCAATGTTTTTGAACCTGATTACATTGAAAAAATGAACTTAAAGTTAATGATGAACCCAAGGATTCATTGATCTCAAAGTTTTTGAATCCTGCGTTGTTCACCAGTCTGGCTGAATATTTCGGATGAAGTTTTGAGGCCGGAATTTCTCATGGAATTTTGAGGGTTTTATCTTCTCAAAAAGGAACACAATGCACATTATACTGGTTGGTTAATAGGGATTCCCATATTGGATTTGATATTATATTATGATTATTTTCAATATATTGGGTAGTATAATCCCCCATAATCATCAAATAACAGGGGTTTTGAACACTGCTGAATTCTCCTGAAATCAAAGGCTTCAAAGAATCAGTTCATGGTACTCGCACATTTGATACGTTGCGTAGAAGGACAGCTGTTGGATGTCTGAAAAAGCACATCGAAGACCCTCAAACTCTAACAAAAGTGCAGCATCTTGCCGCACGAAGACTGCATTCGCCCTACAATGTGGTGCCCCCTAGTGATGTTAGTTGGTTTATAAACCCCATGAACACTTTAGTTATAGGTACCATAAACCATATATAGTGAAATTGGAGTTAAAAACTATGGTTTATGGTTTATGTCATAGTGATAGGGCCCCACTATGGTTATAGTTGATTATAAACTAATAGTTGAACCATAAACTATGGTACCATAAACCAACTGAACGCAATTTCGTCAACGGGGGCCCCACGAGTTGTATGTCCTCTTCCTTCGAGTACCAACCAAGCATCTCCATGAGAGGTTGATCCCAGAGTACCAAGTAGAAGTCCTCAAGTCATGGAACCCAGTTAACATAGGAAAACCATAGGAACACCATAGGAAAACCACAGGAAAACCATGGGAATATGGAGGTTTACCCTCTGGTAATTTAACATAACTATGGAAAATCACCATGTATAGTGAATTTTCCCATGAATAGCATGGTGATTTTCCATTGTTTTTTGTATATTTACAAGAGGGTATATCTTTCGTTTCCACCCAAGCCTCATGAGAGGTCCATTTATTGTATGAGTATATGATGTCGCACATTTAAAAAGGATATGACTCGATATGACAGTTTATTATTTGGAGGTGATGTTGCTTCCTCATCTCAATCCCAAGATTGCCTAGAATTGCTAGCAAACATGGTTACGGGATTTCTTACTAACGATTTGTGAGTAGGCCAGGCAATTTATTATGTCATCTGCTCCTCATATAAACCGCTGATAATTTAGCTTTAGATCTACTGGATGGATATTCACCAATAGTATGGTTTGCATATCTCAAACATGATGCTGGACATAATCTATCCCCAGAATACCCATTATGCCATGTCTGACCAGCAACAAATTGTCACCACGGATGAATGTTGATTTTCTGTTGAAAAAGACATAACCAACTGTCACATTCATTACCACGTACTCAGTATTATCAATTGATCCATTGAATACTTATCAACTAATTAATGTCAGTAGCAACTAGTATTACCATAAACATAGCCAACGGTTAGCTAATTACCAACTAATAATCCATTAGTCACTTACTCAGTATTACCATTACATATTACCAACTTATTCAATGATCCATTGTAACTACTGGTTTTGATTGCCGTGATTGAACTTTTTTGAAAAATCATTTTGATCCATCTTCCTGGTGGTTTTTGTTCCATCATTGGTTGGATATTATATGTCTTTATATCTACAAAGTGGCGCCCCCAAACAATAGCGTTCAGTTGTCTTATAAGTGGTTTAACTATGGACTTTGGTAGATATAACTATAGTATTATAACTATAGATAAGTATAACCCTAGTTAGATAACTATAGGCCTAGTTATAAGTTCAATAAACCCCTACCTAATAACCATAGTATTCATGGGGATTACAAACCAACATTCACATCACTGGGGGGCACCATGGCACCATCCTCACTACCACTAGCAAAAGCAGTAAGATAACCTAGTGAAGGGGATGATGCACAAACCAGCCCGTTTAATTGTAAAGGGCTACCCATGTCAACAATACGTTTTCACTAGTTCCAATTCATAGTTAGGGTTTATTCATCCGGGGCTGAAATTATATATAGCTTATAGCAATCAGTTAATCAGTTAATAGATGCTAATAGATGTTCATGTTAATAGATGTTAATAGATGTTAATAGACGTTAATAGATGTTAATAGATGTTAATAGATGTTAATAGATGTTAATAGATGTTAATATATATATATATATTTCATCGCCAGTTGCACGTCAGCAATATGGCAATTTCCATCCCCACAACCATAATGTTGACCCTTCAAATCACCCCTGGCGACAGATTGTCATCCTGCAACGCTATAAACGCATAAAAAAATATAAACTTAATGCAATGTACCAACCCCCAAAGAAAATAAACAAAAACGTGTTTCCAGGATATTTACCTCATATCTCCAAGTCTTCGACTATAAAGAAACTCATTCCACATTGTCCCACCCGGGAGGAACCAACCCTCCCCAGACTTTATTGATAATTTTCACATTAAAACATCCATTTTCAATGGATTTCCAACTGTCCTGGCTGGGGATCTTCGCCGCAAACGTCTCGCAGCCACAGGCCCAAGGCTACGACTCCCCCATGCTGTACGTATACAGCCAGTGCAGGCAATGGTTTCTGTGGGGCCATGTGGAACACATTGCATTCGATGTATCCATCACCGGCAGTGGAAGCAAGCTCCATGCCCGGCATCCTCCAAGTGCAGTTCCAGTCAACTAAGTGGATACATACGCATATTAGGTAGTGCCAACCCAGAGATTATGTCCCATTACTGAGGGTTATGCCAACCCATAGTGGTTATGCCAACTTAGGTATAGATTACAATCCCATTACCGCATACAGGATAGGGCCCTCCAGTTATAAGTTGGTTTATAACATTTTATAACCCCATCCAAATATAGTTAAAAGTATCGTGCACTATGGTTATTATAGTCGTAAACCAACTTAGCTAACGAACTGGGGCCCATCCCATAAACCCAACTACATCCCCATACATTATGAAACATCTTGGACATGGGCCCCCCGAACAAAAAAGGCATGGTAAACCCATGGATGTCAACACATGGTCAATCTTTGATAGTCCAAAAGAAATGTGATCTTTTGCTGGTGGCTGCTTATTTTCATGGTTTCACATGGTTTCACCCCCATATGTTGCACCCTGCAGTTATGGCCCTTTATATATCAGTTAGTATTTATAACATCTTATAACTCCACAGAAATAACATGTAGTTTATCCCATAGGTTAATAACCAGTTATAAGTTATAACTAAGTTATAACTCATAGCCATGGCCATTTCAATCACGGCATGTGGCGCACGATGTGCCACGGCTGTCCTGGTATAAGCCACAGCGTTGATTGCAGAAGGCTTCCCATGGAGGGATGAACCCAATGACCTCCTTCACCTGCGGCGCACTGAGAAAAGCATTGGGGGTTACCATTTATTAGTGAATGGAAGGTTAATGACTATTGGGATGTTACATGGTGATAATGGATGTTGCCCTCTGGTAATTTGTTACATAACTATGGAAAATCACCATTTAGTTCGTGAATTTTCCCATGAATAGCATGGTGATTTTCCATAGTTTTTTGTATGTTTACCAAAGGGTATATCTTTCAGGTCATAGCTGAACCAAGAGACGCAGGTAAGGCTCGAGATCCTGAGATCGATGGTACTTAATGGGATATAAATAGCCATTTAATGGGATTTATTATGGATGGTACGGATTGATTAATAGTACTTATTAGTCATTCATAGTCATTAATATTGGTGATTATCTGGTTGGTGGTTTTTCGCCACCCCTCTGAAAAAATATGACTTCGTCAGTTGGGATGATGAAATTCCCAATATGATGGGAAAAATGAAATTAATGTTCCAAACCACCAACCAGCTTGTAAGGTTTTTGGAATTGTTGCAAGAACCTGTTTTTGGTAAAACCTATCATTACTTCCAAACGGAGGTGGGGAATTTCCCAAGAATGATGACAACATGCTAAGTGAAACTTGTAAGTAAAGAAGGTGGTGCCCCCCAGTTATGTTTGTTGGTTCATAAACCCTATGAACTAGTTCGTTATATCCCCCTAATCAACCCAAACATTAATCAAGTTATAAACCAATTTAGCTATCTAGGGCCCTCACCTTGATTAATGGATTGTACATGGGGTAAGCACGGATGCTGGGATGCGCGTCCAAGACGGAGAAGTTGGAGGTTTCTTCAGGGAAATGACAAATGGTGAGGGGTTTGTTTCGGGGGTGTCGAAACAGAGTGGCATCCCACTCTCCGCATCTGGGGTTGGCGAAGCCAAGTCCCCATCTTCTGTCTTGACCGTCCGAACAATCCAACAGGCGAAAATGGACCAGCTGGTGGTCAGAAGCTTCGCGGTGGTGCTTCTTTGATTTTTCCTCAGTCTTTTTGCTGCGAGACCTCTTGTGCTTGAGCCTGTCAGACTCAGAGTCTCGCCTCTTCTCATTCTTCTCAGAGTCTCGCCTGCAAGGGTTCATGTCTTAGGATATGCCTCTCATTCTCCGAAGACAAGTGCCGATAAATACACTCTTTCGGTATCGACTATTCTATCTGGCCTCCAGACGCGTGGCCACATCTAGCGACGTGCCCTGTCGGCTTTCATACCTGCCGTCGGCGCTTCTCTGCCCTTGTGCTTGGCCACGACTGTCATGGGAGCGCTAGGTTTGTGGCTTCCTTGCTCTCCTGGCTCATCCAACACGTTGTGCAAAAAAGGACATGGACCTGCCCTGAAAAAATCGAAATCAAGACAGCGTTGTTTTCCCCGTTTCCTCTCAGTTTCAACTCCGTCAGTTTCCTTTCAGCAAACCGGTCCTTATGCAGTCAAGTTTGACCACCAGCGGTATTCATTCAGCCCACACGAAAATGCTTTTGCTTTGCATGGGGAATATCCAGAAACTGGCTTGTCAATGAGTTTTAAGCTACAGAAAACGGGATCCACTAATAGTGGGATATCCAGCAAAATATATGATACAAGGTGGGGCCCCCAAGATAGCTAAGTTGCCTTATAAGTGGCTTTATGGTAGATATAACTATAGTTAATAGGGGTTATAATGGTTTATACACCCACTGAGAACTGGGGGCCCCCATCCTGTACGGGTTTCTCTACAAACGGGGTAGACCCACTGACCCACTTTATTATCTTTTTTGCAATCCTCTGGAATTGGGGGGTTGCCCAATTTGCAGCCAAAACCAACTTGCAACTTGTGAATAATTGGTGACACTTATGTTTTCTAACCACTCAAAGTGGAGATCCAAGATGATCCAAGCCACTAACAGTTTGATTTACTGCAAAAAACGGATTCACGGAACATCAGCGAACGATAATGGTGATATTACTGAGGGTCTAGTTGCATATGAAAGCAACCAGATGATTTTTTCGTTCGTGACCACAGCGGATCAAATCCCAATGAACGATTCCCCAAGACATCTGTGGAATTGGTGAATTGGTGGAATTCTAACCCCAATGGTTTTGCGGTTGTAAGCCGTCTTATAAATATAATTAAAGATAATATATCTAGCATGAACCCAAGTGAAATTGGAGTTCTGTTTGCCAACTTAGCTAAGTATGGGGCAGTACCTTGAAAGACATGTTTCTGTTGGATTATAACCCCGATGGTTGGAGTTACTATGGATGTACAATTTGGTGCCTCCCAAGTTATAAGCTGGTTTATAAACCCCATGAAAACTATAGAAGTTATAGGTGCCATAAACCATAGTTGGTTATTGCAGTTATAAACGCACCAACTGAACGCAATTTCGTAAACGGGGGCCCCACTTTCTATGAACCTCCAGGGCTACAGGGTTTTGACCCGATTTCCCAACTTATGAGGCTTAAAATCACCATTCCAACCCCTGGCCTGCCAACAAGTAGCTTGTACATCCCACAAGAAACAAATGAAATATCAAAATATCCCATTCAATGTCATGAAAACACGTTTTTTACCATTATCCCAGATATGACATGAAGCCATGATGCTGTGACCTCGCTACGATGGTTGACAGGACCCGCCTTCCAAAATCCCTCTGTCTGTTCCTCCACATCAATCTCCTCGGGATTCATCACTGGGAAGTGAGTTTATAAAACTAGGTGAATTCTATAGTATATGCATGTTTATGCTGAATATATTTATTGTTTATGGGGTGTCTAAACCAACTTAGAACTGTGGGCGACCACGTTGTAATTTAACCTTTATTGGTAAAGTTATAGTCTTTTGTTGGAAATTATTTGTAGGTATGTTCATTGCAGCTTGGGAACTGTACAAGGTTACCCAGTGGGATACTAATATCGATTGAATCTATTGGCAATGATGCAATAGTGACCCAATAGATTACATATAGATCTATTGCCAAAAGTATTACAAATATATCACTACTATTAGTAATAGAGACTAATATATCTAAAGTAGATTGAATCATTTACAACAACTCCGTAGTGACCAGGGTTTCTTCACCATCTACTTTGGATGAATCAACTTCCGGCAATCTCCAAGATCATGTGAATCGCATCATATGAGTCAAAATCTTCTGGTGCATGAGTGTTCATACAAAAACCAATGAATTATATTAATATGTATGATTGATTCATTCATCAATTGACGATTATTGTTGATTCAATCAGTAGTCCTTCAAACCCAACAGCTCTTGGAGGTATGTTCACCAAACTTCGCGATTTAGATCACTGGGGCTCCTTGCATTCACCGCCATCTCTATGGGTCAAAGTTGGTTAAAACCACAGTTATGGCTACCACTTATAAGTACTTATAACTTATAACATCTTATAATCCCATGTGAAACATGTTATAATCCCATTTACAACCACTTAAAACTCATAAATGACCACAATTGCAGCCCTTTTTGCCCACCATCCACCCTGCCCCCGACGTTCGCCCGCCTTCGTTGCGGGTGACCAGGCCTGGATGTCGCGCGGCAGCCGCAAGGGCCGCCGCGGCAGGCCCCCCCGGCTCAGGGGCGCGTAGTCCATGGAGGTGACGGCATGCTGCAGCAGGCTGCGTTCCTTGGCGCGAAAAACGAGGGTGGGAGGGTTGCGAAAAACCCTATGGATCCAGTCGTACCTGTAGTTTGGTTATGACGAACCCTCCAAATTGTAGTAAATCTTGGTGGAGCCTGTGTTTTTTTCTGTCCCTACGGATCCAGTCGTACCTTCTGAAAGGAAGTGTGACTGGGGTATGATTTACTATAATTTGGAGGGTTAATTAAGTACCTTCTCAGACAGTGTTTGGGTCCATAGGGATAGCTTTTTGAAAGGTGACAAACCATTCAGAAATCCCTTGTCATTGAATATAGCTACCCCTATACTATCGTTCTAATTGTTAGTATACTAATGGTGATAATACTACTGGTTGCTATAGAAAGGATTACCCTCTGGAAAGCTAACAGTTTGCTATTGAAAATGACCCTTTAATAGTTTATTTACCGATTAGATATGGTGATTTTCTATAGGTATGTTAGTTTACCAGAGGGTACCCCATTAGTTTAGTATCATATAATGATAACATAATGAATATAAATGATATATAAATGGTGATAGTATCCCATATACATTAGTATCTATGGTCACTATGATAATGCTATATAAATAGGGATAACGCATGGGATTAGTATCCATTAGTATCATAGATCATTATTATCAATTTGAATTTCATTGCACCATGGGGCCCCCGTTCGATAGCGTTCAGTTGACATATAAGTGGCTGAATGCTATGGTTTATGGTAGATATAACTATGGATAACTATAGCAAATGGCAGTAAGTACCCCGCCCGTTGCCTAACTGGTTCGACTTCGACTTCGGGTTCGGGTTCGGCTTCGGGAGTGACATCGGAGAGGGGGTGCGGAACGATCGACTTCGACTTCGGCAGGTGTGGCGT
>Ga0126342_10009749_pt1 | contig 17202 bp, 12 predicted proteins | sample Cyp1metagenome_FD_92528 | JGI IMG/M metagenome (GOLD analysis project Ga0126342, IMG submission 92528) | Coral microbial communities from Lord Howe Island, Old Settlement Bay, Australia - Cyphastrea 1 metagenome | ecosystem: Host-associated > Invertebrates > Cnidaria > Coral ... | reverse complement strand
GCTGTGCTCCATGGTGAGCACTCGCCTGTGCTTCTGGGAGCAGTGTGCTCTGCCACCAGCAGAAGGAGCTCCTATGTTCGTGTGCTTTAACCTTCTCAACAAGAAAGGGGCCTCAGCAAAGCCTCTCGCCTACGGATCGTAATTAGAATGGTCAGCCAACGGCACAAGAGTTTGACTCTGGCAAAGTTGCCGTCATTTGAAGGCGGAGATTCGGCTTTTTGCTTCTCTTGAGCAGTCGTCAGTGCGCACCACTGTTCTGGCACCTGGTCAATCAGTGTCAATTATAGGAAGAGAATGAAATAGAACTGAATGAAGTTCAGACATATTTTCTCCAATATCCTTGGGATCAATTGTTGTTATGATTTGTCGTGGGAGTTGATGCCTGCAATTTGTGCCTGTGCAGTGGTCAGTGACCAGACTGATACATTTGCACCGTTTGTACTTTTACACTACGATGTTTTTCGTTCGGTCAGGATTTAGGTCCGTCTTGAAGAAGAAAGACAGTTGCTGTGGCTTTGAACTTTGATAAAAAGCGCTGCATGAGCACTTGTTCTGAGTCTTTGACTGAAGGCAAATGAAACTCTAGACATCTCCAGACACTGTTAATATCTGAATGGTTAATATCTATTAATATCCCATATTAACAGATTGATATTAACCATTAATATCCCGTATTAACACTGTTATTAATATCCCATCTGTTAATACGTCCCCGCCTTCCCCGATCCCATGACACCCATCATCCAGTGGCAGTGTCACTCCGGTCACTCCGAGGCTCCCAGCTCTCGTTGGCAAGGATCAAGTTGGAAACTGAGATGTGCAGTGGACGGAAAGGTGATGGCCCAAGAAATCACTGTTGATCACTCATCATACTGTTGAATATTGTGTATTGATGTCGTATGATTTTCTATGGATACACACCAAGAACATCACATAGAAATTAAATATCATATACAAAATCTAGCGATGGGAGCTTGAAGATTTGCGAGAGCATGCGAGAGCCTATTGGAATGGCCCTAAGACTCTGTATATAAGAACTATGGGGATATATATATATATATACGTATATGTATATACATATATATGTAGTATATATATATATAATAGATAATCGGACACAATGGAGATATAATGGGGACATGTTCCTCTTGGGTTGTTGCACAATGATACAACATCCACCAGACATGATGATTCAGAACGATTTGACCATGTATCCTTCATTCCTAACTATCTCAGATGTTTTATTCAGATGCTTTATATCGCCTGAACAACGCAGCATGACAGTAAAGATCCTGAATCAGTACATGTGTCTTCGACACCTGCACCATCCACCATTATTTCCTGGTCATGTGGGGTTTTCTGCCCGATTTGGCAAACAGTGTTTAGGTTGGTGGGTCATCCACACCCTTTGCTAAGCTACTAAACCAACATAGCTATAGCTTCCGTGGCTTCCATTGTTCTGTATAAAATCATGTTACTGCCAGAGGGAGGGTACATCAATTAATTGATATTCCAGCAATCTCAGTATATATATATATATATCAGTATATAACTATATATCAACTATATATCAGTATGATATATCAACTATATATCAGTATATTCCAACAAATTGTTTAGCCGCAGAAAAAACAACTCATCCATTTTTTCCAGACCATTTGGAGGTTTCCAATCCATGGGGCTACCCCTAAATCATCCATTTCAATAGGATTGTCTATTATAAACGTTTATAATCCCTCCATTTTGGGGTACCCCCATTCATTCAATTCATGGAAACTCCCATTTTTTTCGGGACTCTAGGCTTCAGAACTTCTGAGGGACATGGTCCGGGCGCTTGAACGCTGCTGTCCAGGGACATGTTGATGTTCCCGAAAAAAGGAGTTAACAATTGGAATGACATCACTTCGACCTCGGAACCACGGTTAGTAAGGGGAATAATCCCCAAATGGATCCAAATGGACATGTTTCAGGTTGGTGATGTTTTTTTTCTTTTTTACTCAGATATACGTGTGTAATATTAATTACTGTATGTAATGCAATGTGGAAGGTAATTTAATGTGTATATATATATACATACATATATATGTATATTGTAATGCAATGTAATGTAGTGTATGATATAGATGGATGGATATGTGTTCTATATGTACTATACATATACATAATAATTATGATATAGATATACTATACATTAATAATATTATAAATATTATTATGTATATATATATATATATGTATGCATGCAACTATGACATACAGAACATTGTATACAATATATTGTACACAATTATACGCCCTCTCACATTGCCTAGCATGGCACTGTGTTGCATTCCATGACAGTGAGCTCCGTTTCATTCCATCTAATTGCATTCCGTTCAATGATTTACACCACATGTATCCACATGTACTATATATGATCTAATACGATCTTATTTAATGTCATTCTATTGTGCAAGATGATATTGTTAGATCATCTCAGATCATAGTACCTGTAATGTACTGAATATATTGCACTGTATCAATAGATGTACAGTGTTTTCCTTAAAGGATTTGAGTTGGCACGATCACCCTTTGTCAACAGTTGTTTTCTTTCCTGATTTTTGTTGGGAAAATCAAATCCACTAGTTGATCATGTTTCGCTCCTCATTGTTTTCAGACAAACCATCCATCATATTCTCGTTGATCAATCCCATAAACAGGGGATAAATGCACTATCCATTGCCAATTTAGTGGGGAAGAAGTCCATTTAAACTGTTTGAACATGTCCGGTATTTGTTTGAATCATTTCCGGAAAAGCCCTAAATCGGACTATCCATCCACTCGCTGATTACCCCATCAACATGTCCAATTGGCGAATAAATCCACCATATTTGGGGCCTCGAAGGCCTTGTCCTTCGAGCCTTCGAGGCCTCAGACCTAAATGGTGGCAGAGCCTGTCGTTGGTCTTGGCCTCAGTTTTACTGAGGGCATCGATGGTTAAGCATTTAGCCATGTAGGGGTTGATCAAAACCTAAAAGGGTGTGTCTGAAGATGGGATGTCCCCACTAATTGCCATCAAATAACGGAGATGATTATGATAAACCCTTGGCTACCATATCATGTTTTTTGTTGCTACCATATCATACGATTAGCTATCAAGTATATAATTAATTACATCCCATTGTATCCCATTATATTCAATATATATATATTTATTTATTTATATGCATAGTATGTCTGGATAAATTATAACCACATGTCTGAGAATTGCACAACGGGAAACTCTACCTGAAACATATATATATATATATATATATATTTCCTAATAACACATGCTTTCCTGTAGTTTTTGTTCAGCCAATCCATGAAAATTTGGGTATCTTTCAATTTGTGAATATGTTAATTGGATTTAATTGGACAATTTTCTGAAACCAGTGGAATTCTGACAAACAAAGCCAAGACGTCGAAAGGATTCCGTCCATATCAGGTCGCAAGACGTCGCAGCCTGAGCCATGAACAGCGGATATGGGGATCTTTGGGGATTGAAGATCACCTCTGGTACATGTTGATTAATGGTGATGATTATTACTGCAATAGTGATATGATGATGATGATATGGGGATATACCATCTGGTTATGTCAAAATAGCTATTGAACATGGCCATAGAAATAGTTGATTTAACTGTGAATAGCATGGTGATTTGCCATAGTTATGTAAACGTTTACCAGGCCGGGTATTCTTTAAACTTTTTCTTGGAACTGATATTCCCAATAGTTGGATCATGTTCCAGACTTGGACATTTCCCAATCCCAACACTGCGATGATGTGCATCGGCCATGAGCTTCAGCAACAACGTTGAAAGTCTGCACCAGCAAAGACATGTTGTTGTCAAACTTTAGAATCTTTATGTCTTTATATAGAAGATGTGAAGATAAACATAGATAAACTATATAATGGTTTTGAAACACTCTAGCTAGCAGCAAGCAGGTTAAATCATCAATCAAGTCACGCTTCGTGCGGCACATCGCTGGGTCACACGCTGCAGCGAGTCGTTTCAAGGAAGCCACGGTGGGTCCGTGCGGCACCGTTGTGGAAGTCTCAGCTGCGTCGACAAGACAACAAAGATCAACAGGGGTCAACCGAGCTAGATGTGTACTGTGTAGATATATCTGGGTAAATTATAACGACCTCACTGCGACCTCATCATGATTAACAAGGGAAATCATCCCCAAATGGCCTTAATTCAGGTGGTTAGTGAAATATTATAATTTACCCAGATATACAATATGGTATATCAAAGGAATACCATATGACGTAGACTTTGTTTGTATTGTTTGTATGTTCGCCATTGAAACGGCAAACATTTTGGTATAGAACCCCGTTGTTTGGCAAAGCAAATTATCATACAGTGTTGTTTACCTGCCGGTAATTAATCAAACATGGCAAGCAAAAATCCCCCTATAAACCAAGGCTTTCATGGGAAATTCATCAAACTAAATGATGGATTTTCCAGCACGCCGCATTTGATTACCAGAAGGTATATTATATCCCATTATAATATATTTATTTTATATCCTGTACGGTATCATATCCCCATAAACTGATTCCCTTCCTTCAGGAAGGGTCCCCTAGATAATTTGGTTTGTAACTACAATGATGAGGATTCATGGTGGATGTATCTGCACTTAGATGGGGGTATAAAATGTCATAAACATTCATAAACTATATAAACCAACAAACACACTGGGGGGAACCCTTCCTGCCACGTTATCCTAGGTATTTGTGAAACCTCAGCTTCTGTAAAGTAAGGGTCCCTATTAGGGTCGATGATGTTTCATCAGGCTTTGGAGATCCGATCTTTGAAGGTTGAACAGAAGCCAGGCACTTGATTTGGGTTTGTCCCAAAATTTTGGAGAAAAATTGCCTCCATTGAATTGCAATTTCAATGGGGAGTCAGACTGGCACGAATGACTAGACCGTCGACTTGGGGGTCTGCCTGACGTCCTATGGCTTGGGGTTCTTTAGGGGACCCTAAAACCATCAGACATTTGGATACTTGTGGGTTCAAGAATGGCATGTTGGGGAGACAATTTAATTTAAACACACAGCAGCAAATTAATGTGCCCAAAAATGGGGAACACTAAAATCATCCAAGTCATTCTTGGGGGAAACCATAATGGTTTGGGCGGTTTGGGGGTCCGGAAATTCCATGAAATTCCCATATTTATGACTCATTTTCTTCAAGAAACACTGCAAGATCCCGAAAGCATCAGGACTTCAGCGACACTATTTGCTGCTTTGTGCCATCCTTCATGATGCAAAGAGACAGGCGCTGATCTTGCCGCTGCAGCCGATCCGGACATAATAAGGAGATCCCCAGGGATTGATCGTCATATTTTCCGGTGGAAGTGGACCAGACATGTCGTTACCTTCGCATTATGAATTTTTCACCAAGAGGCCTTAATAAAACATGGAATGCCCCAAAGCCCTTGAAGTAATTGTGGAAGCAAGTACAGATTTGATCTGATTTGGAGACCGGCAGGAAAGGCAGGGGATGGGGGATATTGATTGCAGAGGAACTTTGCTCCGATATGGACGCTTTGATGATCCGAAATCGGATTGCCTGGACCTCATGGAGTGCGGATTTCTCAGCTTATGGTTGGTCCCACAAAAAGGCGGACGTAAACGGTCATTGGGGGGCCATGTCTCATGGTGTTTGCAGAAGATAGGATAGAATTCTATAAGGACTATTCCATAAAACAACATGCTTGGGTCAGGAGGTGTTTGTCAGAGGGCTAGCTTTCACCTTTCTGCACAATGTGCTTGTATGGCAATTGGTGTGGTAGAGAACTTTTCAGTCTAGATCTTGAATGTGTATTACAGACTTGGTATGTTCGTGTCAATGTGAGCAATCAATTTCAGTAATTGTAGTTTGGTTTCATGTGGCAAAAAATTGAAACTGTTACCTCTGTTCACTCGGCTGTTCAGCACTGTCCCAGATCCCAAACATCTGGAGATGTTGAACACATTCAGTCCCAAGGACAAGGCGTTGGGAGCGATGACTCAGATGACTCAGTTGGCAACAACCCAAGACGGTTTCAACGATGCCAGGTGCGGCCACATAGCCAAGCGGTTGCTGATTGGTTTGTGGACGCAAACATACATGTTTCCCATTGCCATGGCACTGTACTGCTCATGACCCACAGTCTTTCGGACTGCACCGGCCGCGACATCGGTAGGAAATCTCCTCAGAAAAGCATACTCACTCTTTTTTTAGTGTGACCTTTGATTGAACACCAACGTCAATTTGAGTGGGTTTGTCATGGTTTGTCTGAACATTTAAGGGGAAGACTCAAATATCATCAAATATCAATGGTTCTAAATGGTTCATCATGGTTCATCATGGTTAATCTATATATATATATATATCAACTATATATATATATTAATGTTAAGAAACATCATCCTTTCCTCGGATTTGTCATGGCTGCGGCGAAATTGAGGCCGGGTGAAGCCGCAGGCCTGAAGCCTGGCTGGGGATCTCACCAAGTGGTCCGGGATTCCGCTGGGGCCCATCGGGATTCCGCTTAAGGGGGATCCCTTGGTTGGGGACTGAATTAAACTTATGAGCCAGTCTTCATGGCTCAAAGCTTTTATAGCAAGAACTATGCCTGATATTTTGTTGATATATGGGTTGTTGTGCTATAATGTGCTATATAGATAAGAAGAAATCTCTATCAAATTCATCAAATTGGAGTGTTCTGAACGAAACTGTCATTGGTGCTTGTCCTGAGTATTGTTGCGATGATCACATGGATTGTACTAGCCGATGGTGCTGATGATGATTGTTTGTTACACACTTGCGGAATCTGATGGATATGTTAGCAATGATGGCAGCCTCAATGATGGTGACAGTTCTTTGGAAATATGGTGATGACTCGATTGTTGTTTTTCTAGTTATGCAATGATGCAATGCAGGTCGGCTGCCTTCGACTTTGAGATATCATGCTGAGCTTTTCGACTCAGAGGCGCTGGGTAGGGGGGAAACATGGAGATCATATTTGACTTACCCTCTGGTAAACTAACATAACTATGGAAAATCACAATTTTTCATGGGAAAATCCACTACAAATGGTGATTTTCCATAGTTATGTTAAATTACTAGAGGGTAGAAGGTTGACACTCATTGGAACTTCCAACAAAAACGACTCAGATGTGTTTTTCCTGTTCTTTAGGTGTTCTGCTCTAGAGCCATGTCTATGGCGCGAATAGCCTCTGCTTTAGAAACTTGGCAGTCGATGGGGGGTGCACTGGGACGATCGGAGACCCGAACAACCTGGTGCTTTTGCGGGTACCCATGGGTAGCCCAAGTTTCAGAAATGGATGTGGGTCAAAATGGAAGACCTAGGGGACCACAGATGTTAGTCTAGTTTAGTATTAACCATCCAATTATTGGGGTACCTAATTTTGACCCATACCCAAATGTCTATGTTGGCTGATGTTGGCTGGAAACAGAACTTGATCGTGTTGCAGTTTGAGCGACGCTCTGTTCCGAGTTGGAAATGAACCAACATGGATGCAGCGCAGAGCGAGCCTTGGAATGAGGTGACGCTGACTCTGCCACAAGGCTACACCGTTTGAGACTGGCTGATGATGCTAATTCTTGTGCGAAGCAGTCGGGTGTGAACTGCTCTCGTTGGTGGTTTGGAACATGTTTTATTTTTCCATATATTGGGAACAATCGTCATCCCAACTGACTTTCATATTGTTCAGAGGGGTAGGTATACCACCAACCAGTTGATCATTTCTCCACTTGGTGACCAGGTAGCGTGGCTTTGGATGAAGGTGTTTATTGCGCATCCATGTCTGAGGAGAGACCAGTGTGAAGACCGATTTTGTTTCACCCATGACTAGTGAGAGACTGGTTTCCTTGTTGCAAGCTGGTCAAAATTTTGCATGGTCGTGATTTGAATTCGACTCAACAACTTCAGACTCAACTGAACTGAACGCAAAGAATTTTTATATGTGATGCCTGAATACTGTACTTGGCATGACAACTTCTCGTTTTTCCGTTTTTCCAGATAACAGGATTTTCTAATGGTTCCTATATGTGTCTACTTATTTTCTGCAGGACCAAGATCTAAGCCGTGTCTGGTCCATTCCCCCATAGGGCCCATAGGACCTCGGTGCAGTGATTGCCATCAAGTCTGGTGGCGCAAATTGCTCACAAGTCTGAAGCTGAGCCTTTCGATTGGCGCACGTGGAAGCAGCAAAACCTCCTCAAAAGCCCAGAAGTTTCTTCTAGAAGCTCTAGGCCTCTAGTTCATGAGTTCATGTTCATCTCAAGTTCAGCTCAAATTCCAAGAGTTACAACCAATTGCTTTGCTGTTCGTTACTTTTTTCTTTTCCCGGAACACTTTTTTCGTTCGGCTGCTGGCCTTTTCGGGCACTGTGTTGACACCACTTTTTGAGTGCCGCCGGGTGCAGTGGTTCAAAACGCTCAGGTCGCTGCGGAGCCGAAGCCCCAGCTGTTTTGCCGGCGAATGACATGCTCAAATCCCTGCGTAGGGTCAAAAGCATGTCACCCTGCCCAGTAAACTTTTGAGCCTATATTGGGATTGTTCAATACTCGCGGGACCCTTTTTTTTTGGGATGAACGTCCGTTTACCAGCGTTTTGATCCTTGGCACATGCACCCATTTGAATCCATCTGATTTTGCGTCGTGAACATATTGTACGAACATATGCTGAATGTTCGCAAGACCCACTGTGCTGGACACGCAAATGAAAACCATCAAAACATGTCTAATTTGTTTGAACATTCGTTAAGTTGTTTTGAAACATGTTTAAATTGTGTTTGTTTTAATGTTTCAACGGTTTTAAAAAATGTTTCAACTGTTTTGACAATTGTTTAAACTTCTTTAAACATTGATTAAATTGTTTTGAACATTGATTAAAGCATGTTAAAGCCATATGGTTTACACTTTCCAGATCTTTCCAGTATATCTTTCAATCTGTTTCCAACCAATCCATTGAAGCCATCGTCGCGGACCGCGACGCCCGCGGAGGATGTCCCTTTTTGACCGCGGTGTCGGTGCAGTGGCTCCAGCGCTTTGAGTCGATCCGGTGATGACTAACTAACAGTTTGCCATGGTATAAATGGATGAAAATGGCCCATAGAAATAGAAACAATAGCCACTTATAGTGGATTTACCCATTAAAAATGGTGATCATCCATAGTTATTATGGATCAATACCTATGAAAATACCATTTTTAGTGGGATGAAGATCCAGAACTACCAGCTATTTTGATGTGAACTACAGGGGTACAAGGTTTTGACACACTGCCAGATGGTTGTAAACCTGGGTAAACACCGAACTTAATAGCATGGTGATTGTCCATGGCGAACTGTTAAATAGCCAGATGGTAACGAGTGAAATTTGGAGGGGTTGCAAGTCTCTAGAAAAAAACAAGTTCTACTAGTTGATCATCAAACAGGTTTTGCCCTCCAGATGGTTTTACTCTATGTTTTACAGTTGATTCTACTGAATTTTGGAGGCTATCAACAGCTAGTGACTAAGCACGACGGATTTGGAGTGATGTATGGATCCGTATAGATTCTGTACTCAAAGGTCATGATGATCATGATGATAAATGATGTAATCAGGTTGGTTAGATGTTTTATTTTCATTTATTTTCCATAATATATGGTATATCATCCTTCCCATTGACTAATTAATTATATTTATGTAACAATACAATATCTGGTTGGTGGTTTGGAACATGACTTTTATTTTTCCATATATTGGGAACAATACTCCCATTGACTAATATGTTTCAGAGGGTAGGTATACCACCAACCAGATATTATCTGATATAATACGCAATATGGTAATCTGATGTAATCTGATGTAATCTGATGTAATTTGGCCTAGTTCGTGGTGATTTTTACTGTTATTCCCAGTACTGATCTTGCTCATTTGAGCCCAGACGTCTCAGAGTCGGGGTTGACACAGTTGACACAGCTGCTTTTGGTGCTGATCGTCTCGCCAGGGTAGAGAAATTTCAATGGTTCCTTTGGAATCCGTCAGTACTTCTGGAAGTCTCCACGATCTTCGTTGGTCCGGAGCTCGAGTAAGATGGAAGATATGGAAGCTGGATGGAATGCCGTTTGATCCGTTTCTTTTGCAATTTTTTGAGTGGAAGTATGAACAGCAATCAGAATCACAATAAATCATTGACTTTCCTTGATCAGAATGAGACAAAATGAGACAAACATGTTTTTGCGACTCTATCAAAAAGAGACTTGTTTTCCAGACACATGTTGAAACAGTCAGGCTGAGACCTTTCTACCACAAGCTGGCTTCAAGACAAGGCGCGCATGTTGCACCTGTGCTGGAATACATACACACCCATGCAATATGTGTTTGCACGATGCATTTTGGCAACAGGGCCAAAAGGTTTGGGCAGTTGCACACCTAGAATATCTCAGAATTTATGGAAGGTACATGATTAAACCATCCTTCTTGCATATTCTAATCCTGACGCATTGCGCAGGCTCAGTTGGGTTGCAACAGCAGGCACCACCCCTCGTGGCACATTGAAATTGAGCAGCTTTTGAATGGCACCAGCAACCTCTTAGTTTTGATCCTTCAATGATCCATCCATTCTTCATTCACCTCTTAGTTATATGGACTTTCCAGCAGTGTCCGAAATAGCGAAAGTCGCCTTTGAAGTTCAGAAGAAACTTTCGACACAATTCTGTGCAATCACCCAAGACCGTCACCAAATCTTATGCAACAAATATTCGAGGACGTGAAAACCATTGCAATACAATGTGTGTAGTCAGCTGTTGGATCATATACCCTGTTGTTGTGCAATGGTCATCAATTCATTCATGGATTTATAATGATTTTTTTGAAATATACGTTGACCCTCCGTTTGTAGCCATGAAATGGGCAAGAGTTCTTGGAGCCCAGGTTCAGCTGGATGTCCTCGCCGCAAGGTGCCACATCAGATGGTGAAACGTGGTGAAACAACTTCCCGGCAATCCCAAAATGGAATCAACATGAATCAACCAGATAGATAATTAATGATGATAATGATGATGATGATGATGATGATGATGATAGGTAATGATAGTGTTTTCAGGATGTCAGTTCGATGAGCTTTACTGAGAAGATTTCCAGATTTACTAAACTTTTGGCATTTTGCGAAATTTTGGGGGTTACTTTATGGTGATAACTCACCAAGAAGGGCGAACGTCATAACTTGACTCAAGCCGCATCCACTAGGGACTTCTTGCTCTTTAGTGGGATCTTGGGGACTTCCCTGCAATTTTCTTGACATCCGCCACAGTTCAAAATCATAAATTTTGTACTTAATCATAGAGGGATATAAAGGGTTATATAACCATTATATGGTTATAGTATGTTATAGTATGAGCTGCATCAGCTGCGGTTTGTTTCCCCCAGCTTCTCGTGTTTTTTTGCGATCTGACTGTACCGTGGAGCCAAGGGATCGCCTTCGATCAGCAGGCAGTGAGCCATCCAAAAGGCAGGGGAGACTATGGGAAACCTGGATGGCTCACAGCCTTTGCGTTGCTTTTTATTTGGCTCACAAAAACCTGGATCTTATGGTCGTCGTCGTCGTCGTCATCATCATCATCATCAATTTCCTCAGGAATTCCCCATGATTTCCCCATGGTTTCTCATCATTTAGCTGGTTACTAGTGCTAGCATCAACGAGCGAGGCGGCGTGTATCTCTGGATGCGACAGGGACTGCCAGCTTGAGCAGCTTGAGGGGCTTCCCAGTGCACCCATGAAACCTGGAGGATTGGCTGTGGATGTTCCAGAGTCGGAGGGAGTTCTGCAGTCCTGTTTTTGGCCAAAGTTGTGAACTTGAAAGTTGAAGCAGATATCGCGAAGCAGATGTATATATATAATTATATATATATATATTATATTAATATATATATATATATCATATATCATATATCCCTTGGCAGAATGGGAAAATGACCATCTAAACCAGGATTCCTGCAGGAATCAAATCCTTGAATATATGCTATCGAGTTATCAAGAAAAGCAGACAACATATTCTTTCAGTGCTATTCAGAGCTGCTACTTCTTGGTGCATTCATTTCAAGGCTGATTTGGATTGCTTTGATTGTCGCTCTTGAGGGACAAGGAACCCAGAATCTTTGAGCCACCGGCTGTGATGCAGGAGATACTTATATACCTGGTTGGCGGTGTGGAATATTCCTGATGTTCAATCCAAATCGAATGAAGATAGCAGCAATGGTCCTCAGAAAACAGCAAGAAACCAGCGCCTCATGTCCAGTGTCCATGGGCGTTCTGTTGTTTGGCTCGCCGGTAAATAAGGCCTCCTTACTTGGTCTTGAGCGAGATCTTGTCATACATGGACCTGTTACGGCCTCAGCCAAAAAGAGAAAACAGCATGAAGTACTATGAAGTCACAGCCCATCAGGTTGCTGCTGATATATTATATTTTTATGTTTCATGTATATATTTACCTTGTAGCATTTTTTTGCGCAATCAATGTCATAGTTTGAATGATTATCACGTGGAAAATGACAATGTAGGAATTTCTTTCAGGACCTTCGAAGATTCACAGCCCAACTGAGTCTCTTTTCGCAGTGATCCATCCATCCAAGCGCCAAAGAAAATTTGGGCATGGATCAAAGATGATCAAAGCTAATTAGCTTCCGATTCTAAATTGTTGATGGCTAAATATCGGTTAAATCTCCATAAGCTTCCTCCCCATCATAGCGCGCGAAGAAAACACGAACTGGTGAAATGTGAAATCCCTGGCTGTTTCACTGGAACTTTCCAGTTGTTTTTTTTCAAGGCCCGAGCTCCCCAGTTGGGCAGTGAGCAGTAAAAGCTTCTACGAAGCTGTTGGGAGATCCCAGCATCCCAGGATCAGTGGAGGATTTCCCGGATTGCTAGGCTCTTTTGTTCAGGAACCATAAAAAAGTGTGACCAAAAGCAATACCTATAGCCCTGATTCTGTTTTATAGTTATATAATATATAAATTATATATATATACTATTAATAGTATGCGTGTTTGTAACATATCTATATCACATAACATGTATTTGTATTATATACAATACCTGTGTTGTACATGCAGTCTCCAACTGTCCGATATGAACCATTGCTGCTAAGGCGGCTCAACAGGCCATGAAAGCAGGGAGCCCAAAAGTGCGATCCAACATGGTGATCAACCATCAAAAGTTGGGGGATTTGGGCCATCAACAATGGTGGTTGAGTTTTTAGCCACAGAATCATATGTTATATATATATATATATGTACTGGTTGGTGGTTTGGAACATTAATTTTATATGACTTTCCCATCATATTGGGAATGTCATCATCCCAACTGACGAACTCCATCATTTTTCAGGGGGGTTGGTTCAACCACCAACCAGTATATGTGTGTGTGTTTGTGTATACATCCCGAAGGATGCCATTTTGCTGGTTAATATGAGGATTGCCGGTGGCACTGTACCCAATGTTCGGACTCCCTGCACGACTTGAGCTGTGCCGATGACACAATAGCCTTGCTGTGCTCGGACACACCCGTGCTGCTGTAGCTATTGCGTGTTAGTCCTAGTCAGCATTTGTCTTGTTGGTGTTGTCCTCATGGTGTATTACATGTTATACATGATAAATAAATAAATATATATATATATATATATATATATTGTAGACATGTACCTTTGTTGCCGACTAAAGTATCTCACACTTTTCGTTTCTGCCGATGACTTGGGACGTAAAAACTCAGAAAAAACTCCCAGGCCTTGATCGACGACGCCATGCATTTTCCACTTCCTACGAGGCACGGCAATCATGTGTCACCTGTGAGAGCTTCGAGGAACCCAATCATATTCAATCCCTATCAGTGCCTAAGCTGTCAGTTTAGGGGTGTTCATACGCCAGATATAGCCAGTCAGTCAATATTACTCAAGTGATAGACCCCTTGGAGAAAGTGGAGTCCATGACAACACCTCAGGTAGACGCGCAGCCCGCTCCACCCGTTCCGCGCCCTGACGGGATAGGCTGGGTATAGGGCGAAGTGATGCGAAGTGCGGCTGGATGCCCTGGACAAGCCGCTTTTAAATTTGAATTGCTTTAACTTTCTTAAGCAGCTGCTCAAGCTGTCCTTTTTTTTTTAAGCAGCGGGAAAGGCAGTTCTTGGATGTTTTTGAAACCATCCAGAACCCCTTCTGTTTCTGGAAAATGGTGGCTCGCGACCTCGGGGAAGCCTGGGATCAGGAGCCTGTCACTTAAGGTTTTCGTTCTCTCGGGTCTCGGGAATTTAGAAGGTGTTTCTACATCACCATTGCATTCTAGATATATCCAGACTCTAGAGCATGTATATATAATATATATATATATTTATTTGTTGATTTATTATCTAATTGCAATGACATATTTTGGAATCCTGGGAACGGCCACAAAACCACTTGCAGTGATGAAGGACATTGGTTCCCAAGAGGATGGCACCCTGCCCCACGTTTCTTTCATGACGGCGTTGTGCCAATGTTCCTTTCGTGACCGTCGGCGATCTGTTTGGCGGAAAAAACCAAGCCGATCATCCGATCGGCGCTGAACTCTGCTGGGTGCTGGTAACAGTGAAGCATAGGAAATGATAGGAAAATACAGGAAAGATCATGAACTTGCAGCTCAAAATTTGGCCCATCTCTGCCGCTGGGTGCTTCTGGCTCCAGCAACTCCCTCTGTGCCCCGGAGCACTGTCACCAGTCAGTGTCCAATGCCCAGATGGGGACAACCAATTTCTGGGTGTTCCATTGTTTCTGCTACATAGACATTCATGACCCTTGATGCTTCCCCTGTGGCATCTGTCAAGTTTCTTCAAGACCTGTTCCAAATGATCCTTGTGTATCATAGCCAATCATAGCCATAGCCTATAACAATTAGTCCATTATCATTATATATATTATGATGTATGTGAATAACTATATTGATTTATATCTATATCTAATTATTCATGATATTATCAGTAATTAGTACATTATCAATATTGAATAACTATATTGATCATAATAATTGTCTATAACACCACTGAGCCAACTCGTAACTTCGGCAACATCGCACTTTGCACAAATCGCATCGCTTCGCATCGGCCAGGCCGGGAGCTGCAGCTGGAGATTTCTGGAAGCGAACAAAAAAGGCGTGGCTCCCATGGAGATTTCACCATCCAACAGGTTGGATTTGTTGGTCGACATGGATAAACTGAACATGGGATGATGGGATGGAATTTAGAAAATATTGCGCATGTTTGACGTATTTAACGTAATTTTGCATCATTTAACCATGAAACCTATGGAACTAACTTCTGATTTATCAATGGATGTTCATCCTTTTTAATCCCCCAGACATGGTATTTCAATGTTTTTTTGCATAAGTATATAACTCGATCCATCTACCCTGGGTGTCATGTTGATCATTGGTTTCCCTGTCATGAAGAAAGTCTGGTTGAAAAATTGGGATGTCAGTGTGGCCTGCCTTGAGGCTCTACAAATCGAGTCAGCATCTGGTTTCAGTTAATCCCGTATATTACTGTCCTAAAGTGGATGAAGGGACAATTGTTTAGAGCGAATTCCTAGAATTGCTCATTTAAATCAAGGAGTTTCTTGTATCGTGTCCCGAAAAAAACACGCCAATGATACCTGCAGTGCTTGAAAAACTTGGGCCGATCTCTGTCGAGGTGTTCATGCAAGGCCTTCGTCAGGATGGATACAAGGTGACCTGGGTGGGTGGTTGTAAGATCTGGGGATGAGTCAGGTTGCCTATGATTTTCCATACTGGTGGCGGATGAACAATGATGAGCATCCACAAATCCCAGTTGAGTAAACAGCCGGGTGCTGGTCGGGGTTTTGACCCACATCCAACTCAAGAGCAACTTGCATTGGACAGGTCCATTGGTTCAGAAAATGCATATCCTTTTCAATTCCTTTTCTATCGATTTAACCATCAAACACAGCAAGTACAACACCAACCACAGCTGGAGATTCACGTGGGATAAAAACACCCAGCAGTATTCAAAGCGGGTGGCCCGATGGCTCTGAACATGAGGATGAACTCCCCCATATCACGGCCATCTAAGTCATGGAGAAGATGATGATGAATGAGATTTAATCGGTGGAATTATATAGGTGGAATTATAATATATATATATATGTTAGATGGTGTATGGTGTACTCATTTTGTTGATTACATGTCCCAGCATTCTATCCCCATGTTATGCTGGAGAATTTCCCAGCACTAGTTCGATACATGGCCTTGGCGAGGTGCCAGCTGAACAACGATCCCTACTGACGCGTCGCTGATCCCGAGCGTTTCGGATTTGCTGGAGATACCATGGTTATAGGGGCCCCATATTCCAAGTTATGGAGGCTGTGACCATCGTTATACCATGACCCCAACATCCCCCAACTGGAACACCAAGGGCATGTAGGAACAAGATGGAAAAATCATGGAAAACCCCATGCTGCGATTGGTCACCCAAAAACGAGAAACACCGTGAGGAAGCATCGAATGAAGAAAAGATTTATGTACCGTACCACTCAATGTGAGTTGCAGTTTCAGTGGATTGACTTAAGGGAATTGTTTACAGGCTTAGCCCGTGTGTTTGAGAGGTAAACACATGTAAAAACATCTAAAAACCCATGGGTTTCAACATGTTTAGAACTGCAAATCTTCTGCTAAACTCGCCTCTGGGAAACTCGTCTTTTCCAGCCTCGTTTGGTCCACGGGGACCATGGGGACCACGGGTCTGGCAGGTCAAAACTACACTCTGAGACCCCTGAGTTCGGTTGGCGCCCTTAGTGTGCTGAAGGCGCTGCAGCTGATCGCCTGGCGGCCTTGCTGATGCATCAAAGCCCTAAAATTAAGGGGAAAACAACATGTTCTTCTTTAAGGAATGGGGTTAGAGCAAGAATGATTGTTACTATATATTATATATATATGCACATAATATATACAGGAACCGACAGAATTATGGAAAAAAAAAACGTTTCAATTTACAGGCGCCGCCTGTCTATGATGGAAAAGTTACGAACCTTTTTTTTTTCCATAATTATTTTTTCCATAATTATTTTTTTTCCATAATTCTGTCGGTGACTGTATGTCCATCGATTCGCAATTTGAATGCATTTTAAGGGGGAATAT
>Ga0126342_10009748_pt1 | contig 17203 bp, 18 predicted proteins | sample Cyp1metagenome_FD_92528 | JGI IMG/M metagenome (GOLD analysis project Ga0126342, IMG submission 92528) | Coral microbial communities from Lord Howe Island, Old Settlement Bay, Australia - Cyphastrea 1 metagenome | ecosystem: Host-associated > Invertebrates > Cnidaria > Coral ... | reverse complement strand
TCATCGCATTGAGCAATGGCTCTACGGAGCCAGTGGCGTAAAGCCCACCAACCTTCGTGCCCTGAATTTGGGGCCACCGATCACAGTTGGGAAGGCGCTGATTTCTGGCGCTGAGCCGTGGCGTGTGCGACCTCAACAAGGATTGAAGGGCAAAGGTGCAGACGGTAAATACCGTACCGCGCAGGCCAAAGAGTATCCGAGCGCACTCTGTAGGAGCTTGGTGGTAGCACTTTTAAAAGGGCTACAATATCGCATCCATACAGATGGAGTGCGTGATCCTGTCACTCCATCCGACAGTGAATTGAGATGGATAGTACAGATGCGTCACCAATCAGAAGTCCTCGCCCATAATGTTTTCTTTCCAGATTATCAGAAGACTTAGGGCTTGAGGCAATTCAGTGAGACTCAATTCAATTTGCGTGTCCGCACGAGACTTCTCCATGCGGCGGAATGGAAAAAATACAACCAATGATCTGTGAATATGGGCATAAAATACAATCCCAGAATCAGAATGGCGGTTGGGATATAGCAGGGATGTAATGGCCAAATTGGATGATGTTTCGACCTCACGTCGCAACGTCACATCGGCTGGGAGGTTGCTATTTTAAAGGAAGATTGGTGGCCAAACGTTTCCAGTTTGGTGTATTGTTGTAACTCAGCCAGACATATCTATATAAAATAATATATATAATATATATATATATATTTATATACGAGTCAACCACCCCTTCCATCCAATTGATACATTAGGTTCGTCTTAAAAAACCCTGGGAAAGCCACAAATGGGTTTGTCTTAAGGTGAGAGACACACATTTTTTGTGTGCAGTTTTGGTGGGAAATGAGCGCTGACCAACATGACTCATCGGATGAAATTGTGTTCCAAATGTCGAGACAATCTCCAAATGCTGAGAGTGATGGGACACTTTTTACCCCATATCTTTGTGTGGGGTTCTTGTTTTTCTGTTGTGCACTCCCGTCCGCTCCCGTCCGCCCGCCGCCCTCTCTCACACACAACTCTCTCACGCACAACTCTCTCACGCACAACTCTTTCACACAACTCTGTCACACATAACTCTTTCACACAACTCTGTCACACATAACTCTCTGACACACACAACTTTATCACACACACACACACAACTCTGTCACGAGGAAGAAGTTGATTCGGGATTGGAGAAAATACACTTCAAGCTGTTCAAGCTACCATCTCCCCAACTAACATAGACCCCGACCGCCGCCAAGATCCTGGAGATGCCACCAGTCAGGCCTACCACCGCAGCTTGCCAAGTGTAGGCAAGGAGGGCCGCCCTGGGGTGCGTCCGTTGTTTGGAGCCCTTGAGTCATGGAAGTAGAGAATCATAGAGGATCCATGGATTTCCCTCCGAATGGAAGGTTCTGCCTTTCAACTTTGGATGATGGAATTCTCATGAATTCTTGAACTGCTCCACAAGATTCGCTGTTTACAAAATGATGAATACTTTTCGTACAAAGTGGCAACATGTGTCTTAATTTCTTATCAAACAATCCGATCATATCTGATCACTTTCTTCCACAGGTAATGTTGACACGGAGAAACACAAGGCCAGTGGGGCCGGCTGTCGGCAAAGATGCATCTGAGAATAAGGGGCCGTGGGTTGTTTCAGGTTCAAAAGAAAACCATGTCCGGAAAGTAGGGGATCCAGTTCTCCAGTTCTCCTACCAAAATTGACCATTTGGGTGGCTTCCCTGAGGTTGTAGATCCCCAGAAAACATCGATTTGGCACTTGAATGCTGTTTATGTGGGTCATTGGGTGCCCTTCATGTTGGGACCAGCACAGGTTTAGGGGGGTTGAGGTATACGCACCGCACCTGCTGCAGATATATATATATAGTTTCTCTTGGCTCTCCTTCAGCCAAAAACAATTTGGAACAAGATCTGTAAAACTATTTACCATCGGCTTATTTAGCATAGCTATGGAAATTAACCATTCTTTATTAGTTACATATAGGATTATAGGTATGTAACTGATCTATAAATGGGCCATCTTCCATAGCTATGTTAAGCTACCCGGGGGAATTCTTTGTGGGAAAATAAAGCAGCTGATCTTCTTGCAGGTAGTGGAGGAGGAGTTGCTGCAATGCCAGCGATGGGGGGAGGAGACAGCAGAGCAACAGGAAGTTTGCGAAGAGCAGGCAGCAAGTGCAGCGCAGTGTGGGTTTGAACGGTGACCCAAGATGACCCAAGGTGGTTTGAACATGTTTGAACAATGACCATTTATGACGAATGAAGGGAGGTATTATAGAAATCCCCAAAAAGATAGGAAAGGACATCACTATTTATGTGGGATTTGACTTTTCTATGTTTTTGGGGGTTACGATAATGCTACCGACTAATCCCTTCCCCCTAATACTAAACCCCACCCCTATTAATAAACACCTCAGGTAGTTTTTAGTATTAGAGGGGTATTTATTATTAGGGAACCCTATTAATAAAATTAAACCCTTAATAAAAACTATTTTTTCCGATTTCAAAATCAATTAAATTTCCTTATATAACGCGATTAAAATATTGCCAAAAATTGAATTTCGAAGCGGACCCTATTAATAAATCTAAAACCTTAATAGTAAAAACTAGAAAAAAATCGGACGGACCCTAATAATAAACACCCCGGGGTTAACTAGTTTTTATTATTAGGGGGCAAAACCCACAAATGGTAGGTTTATTTTTAAATTGTTTTCGAAAGGGGGTCAATTAAAAATCAAATTGGCCAATCTGAAATTTTCTAAAATTAGAGATGGACCCTAGTTTTTAGTATTTGGGCGGGGTTTAGTAATAGGGGTAAAGGATTATGTTAAGGACAGGACTAAATTTGTTGGTCTCAATCGAAGGCAAGGAGACTCCAAGAGGAAATGACTGAGATGCAGCGCGAGGCTCCGGGGAAGGTTTCTGAAGGTCTCGGGGGTCTGATAATGGGCTACAATACACCTCCAAATTGGCCATTTTGATACATTTGATACTGTACTTGTAGAGGAAACTATGATAAACCATTGGAGTTTGGAACCTATTCTATCCTATTCTGAGACCAGGTCATAGAAATGAGATTCCTTTGCTATTTTGGACTTGATAGGGCATCAGTGAGCAGATTTGTTTGTGTCTCCAATCTCTTAGGATGTTGCCTGGGGAACCCAATCTCACCATAGATTGATGGTCGCTGGGAGAATTTTCCCAAAATCGTCTGTTGAAGTTCGGAAATGTTCAGAACTTGGATAGGATATGATAGGATAGTGCGGATTTGTTTATTATCTCAAAAACATGCGATAAACGCATATATTATATCCCAACATCTTGTGATTTCTCCAGGACGGTGTGGATTTTTGGCTTGTCCTCCCAGAATTCCAGGCCCTTGCAGCGAAGCAAGAGGAATCTGCCGTCAGAGAAGAGGTTTCGGCAGCTCAGTGGACCCCGCTGGGATTCGGTGATTCTTCTGATATCTTCTGATTATAGTCCCGAAAAGATAGACACCTAATTTATAAATATTTATATATTGTGATTTTTGAGTCTATACTTGTATATCTTGTTTTAGGGGATTGCTATATCGTTGGTATTCGTGTTTCTATGATCAGTTTCGCAACTGACATGGACTCTGAGAATAGATGAACATGGCGTTTTTTTTTTTTTTTTTAAGAGGGAAGCAGTCTTCCAGCCTTCCAAACCCCATTCAGGGTCTACGTTAGTCGGGGGAAGAGAACTATACTCGTAATTATATGTTATTAGTTATCATATGATTGTGTTGTTTATTTCTTCATTTGACTAATTATTTGATATTGTTTTTGAATGTTTTATAATGTTTTGTATACATAAAGAAATGTATGGTGTGATGCCAAACATCTCAGATTGATGTTTTTGACTTCATACTTCGGCATATACAAACCAGGTGCCAGGACGGTCTTCGGGACTCTTGATCCTCACATTAATTGAACATCAACGTTCCGGTGGATTAAAGCTTGAAACAGCATAACACGGCCAAACAGTTATTCTATGTGATTCTATTCTCATCGGTTTGCTGCGGTCAAGATCCTCTTGGAACATGACCAGGTAGACCATGCCCGGCAGATGGGAATTCCCCTTGTTCCGACATCTCACTTCTATATGCTTCGCCCATTGAAAACGTTGGATCTTCCAGTACCTGGTTCAATTACTGGAGGACAAGCTCCGTTGTTTCGAGGCAGCTGCCAGGAAGTTGCAATGTGCTGAATGTTCCGCACTTAGCCGGCCGCAAAGGAAAATGCCTGTGGGAAACTGTCAGGAATTAATGCCAAGCATAGTGACTAGATGACTTTGGAGGGCTATTTTTTTAGAATTTGGGAACTCGTTTTTTTCCGTTTTGGGTTTTGGGCATTTGTTTTGGATTTCTGTTTCCCTGCTTCTTTGCTTCTTTGCTTTTCTGCTTCTCTGCTTTTTGCTTTTCTGTTTTCTGCTTTTATGTGTCTTTGCTTCTATACTTTTCTGCTTCTCCACTTTTCTGCTTCTCTGCTTCTTTGCTTCTCTCCTTCTCCACTTTTCTTCTTCTCTCCTTCTTTGCTTCTTCGCTTCTCTGCTTCTCCACTGTTCTGCTTCTCTGCTTTTTGCTTTTCAGCTTTTCCCTGCTTTTCTGCTTCTTCGCCTCTCGAACCTAAACCAACCCTAAAACACATAAACCAACCCTAAATAAACCCTAGTCGCAAAATACCATGCAACATGAACAGTTTGAGAACCAATGGAAAATGAGAGGTTCGAACTCCGAAATGTTGCAAATACAGTTGAAATGGCAGCTTCCAGCTGCAAATGGCAAGGAAAACGGGCAGAAAAGCAGATCCAACATGATCCACCAAAAAAAACCAAACACACACACACACAAAAAAACTAGACGACGGATGGCCCGAGAGCGTAGAGGAGCAGAGTCTTCTGTTGTTAGTATGGAAACACTATACATCTTAATAGGCAGACGAGAAGAGTAGTATCAAGACAATATATCACAAACACAAGACAATAGTTTGCATCGTATCTTTCGTATAGTTTCTTCACACACAGAACTTTTCACAGACAGACGTTTTTGCACACAGAGACTTTAACACAGACGCTTTTACACACAGACGCTTTTACACACAGAAGCTTTTACACACAGACGCTCTTACACAGAAGCGTTTACACACAGAAGCTTTTACACACAGACGCTTTTACACACACAGACGCTTTTACACACAAACACTTTCACACACAGACCGGACCCGTGAAATCGCAATTTTACCTCAGTTTTTGGAAGCTCATTTCGTGCGAAAGAGTTGCGCCGGACGCCTAGAAAACGCAATTTTACTTCAGTTTTTGGCGATCGAAGCTCATTTCGTGTGAAAGGGTTCGCCGGACGCTTTGCAAATCGCAATTTTACTTCAGTTTTTGGCGATCCAACCTCATTTCGTGCGAAAGGGTTGCGTTTCGTGCCGTCTCGTTGGGATTGCCCCGCGCCTTCAAGAGAGAAATAGAAAAGAAGGAGAGAGCAAGAGGGCAAGAGAGCAAGAGGGCAATAGAGAATGTGAAGATGTGAAGATGTGAAGATGTGAGGATGTGAAGATGTGAGGATGTGAAGATGAGCAGATGTGAAGATGAGAAGATGTGAAGATGAGCAGATGTGAAGATGAGCAGATGTGAAGATGATAAGATGTGAAGATGTGAAGATGTGAAGAATGTGAAGATGAGAAGATGTGAAGATGTGAGGAGGATGTGAAGATGTGAGGATGTGAAGATGAGAAGATGTGAAGATGAGAAGATGTGAGGAAGAGAAGATGTGAAGATGAGAAGATGTGAAGATGAGAAGATGTGAAGACGAGAAGACGTTTGACAGATCCCCACTATTGGAAGAACCCTGCGCTCAGACGTTCTCGGGAAAAACAAAACAATTCCGGACCCGATGACTTTTGGAGGGGCTACCCCCAAAATGTTGGGACCCCACCAATGCAACCGAAAGGTATATCAACAAATAGCTGGAGATACCGCTGCTAAACTTTGTTTGACGATGAATAAATGGAAGTATACCGAGCCAAGACTGAGTAAAGAAGCAACAAACAGATGCAGATATCTAGGATCCGAACAGCGGAAACACCAGGAGCCAACAGGTTCTGAAACAAACTGTTGTTGCTGGCCATTCTCGGGGATCCCCAGACAAATTTTATTTATGATTCTGATTTTATCAATACTGGGGTTCCAAAACCCATGCTATGTCTCTTCCAAACATTGTTTTCACATGCATGCAAGGCTCCATGGCATATCGAAGACAGCAGGACGGGTTGCCCAGCATGTTTTTTTTGGAAACAAGGCGTGTTTTCAACGTGGAGGTTTCCAATCCATGGGGGTACCCCAAATCATTCAAGTCATTAGACCCATAAGTAATAAGACTATGACTTGGTGTTAAAACCCATGGTGACTTGGGGATCCATTTTAAGACACCTCCACGTGATGGCTCTATTCTGATATTTGGGATCTTGTCATGACTCCTGTGAGTCGGGCATCGCCGCAGCTCGGGATTCCCCATGGCATCGTGAAACCAAACCCATGTCATCCCATATCGAAACGGAAATGGAGGTCCCCAAAAATGATCAAATTGAGAAGTCCTTTGCTAATCTTTTGATGTCTATCTTGTTTTACGTCTTTGTAGGCTTAGGACCTGGATATGGATGTTTCCTAAACTAGGGCTACCCCGAATCATCCAAGTTCTTAGATACAGTTCTAGTAACCAAACAAACACCAAAAAAATATATGGGTTCGTAGCACAGTTCTAAGATTTATTATACACATAATATATATATATATATAATATTATATATATAATATTATATATATAATATAATATAATATAATATTATATTATATTATATTATATTATATTATATTATATTCAATTATATTATATTATATTATATATTATATATTATATATTATATATTATATATTATATATTATATATTATATATTATATATTATATATGATATATTATATATTATATATTATATATTATATATTATATTATATTATATTATATTATATTATATTATATATTATATACATAAACAGTGGATTCATTGTACCCCCTCCATGACTTGAGACCATGGCTCGAGTTAAGTTTCCTGAGGTCACCAAGGCTAACCTCACGCGACAGGTGCGTGACCTGCAGGCGAGGGTGTCACCATAGGTTTCAATGCTGATCTAATGACCAAAAGTTGGGATTTTATCGGGTAAACTATGGTAAACACAAAATTTCCATTTTAGGGGGTATGCCCTCAAAGTCTGTATTTTCTTAGACGCTATTTCAGGAAACCTCCATATTGGAAGATGATGATGAACCAGTAGGTGATGGTGGATGGAATGGGGGTGTTCCCTTAAATGTGAGAAACCAAGGAAAGAAACCGACGATTTTGGAGGTTTTTTGGAGGTTTTTTGGAGGTTTTTTGGAGGTTTTTTGGAGGTTTTTATCCATAAAATCGGAGAACAATGGGGGGTAACCGCAGGTCGCGCTGGCCCGCGTTCGGGGTGAAGTCTCCGCAGAGCAGGTGGTGTGTTGCAATGGGACAGTGTGCGGACTTGGGGATGGTACCATATTGACGTGGGGTCCATGAAACAGAGCTGCTTGGAGTCTTGAAGATACTTAGAGATGCTTGGAGATTCAAAGACCCCCAGAAAAATTGCAGGAGTCACAACTACCAAGATGGTGTAATCAGTGTAATCAATGTATATAATATGTGTAATGTGGTCAGTTTCCCTTCAATTTTCGCCAATCTTTCTTCACCACAGCTTTTCGGATCCTGTTCAGCTGATGAGGCGGAACAGAAATCTGTCAATGCAGAACTTGAAGACGCGACCTCAGGGAAACATGTCACTGTATGGATCAAGACTTGGGGGGCTCCTGAGTTTTTTCGGGATTCCGGGCCTACAGAGACCTCTTTGTTGGATTTTGGATGATTTGGAGGTCAGAAGTTTAGATGCATACGCTCAATTCTTCTGTGTTTGATATATGCGATTTGGCGCCTGAGAATCAGGGAATGTCAATGTTTGAAAGGACAGATCAATGACAGGCTACAATCAACTTCCCCACCAAATCACGCAGCGGTTTCTGGAGGGGTCACGGATCACCATGAGTTAACTGTGCAGCCAGTTGTTGGCCAACCAGCCATTGTTTGTGTTGTCACATAATTTATCACGAAAATTGCTGAACCATGATGAAATTCATGTGGAAGCCATTTTGATTGCTTCCAACTTTCAAGATCCCGTGGTAAAAGGCACGTTTTGCTTGGTCAGGACATGGTTTAAACATGTTTTAAAACAATGCGGCTATACTTTTAAGCCAAGGGATGCCGACCAAACATGATCAGCCTCTGTACTTCTTTTGATAAACCCTCCATCCAACTAACATCGACCCTGCCATTCACGCGGTCATACGCGGTTGCAAAACTACTTTCCACTTCAACTGGGCCATTCTCAGGGTTTATGTTGGCTTGGGCTATTCCATATCCCTTCAAATGGAGATTTCAGTTGCCATTTACCCTCTGGTAAATTAACATAGACCCTGAAAATAACCCATGTTTAGTGGAAACGAGTGGAAAGTCCAACATTTTCCAGCCCCTATCTGCCAGGGTCTATGTTAATTTATTCGAGGCTATCAATTGCGAAACAAGTTGTTCACAGCTCCGGCGAAACGTTGCCGCCAACGCCTCCAGGCGAAATGCCGCTCCTTACGCCAGGAGGTGGAAGAACATGCGGCGCTGCGCAGCAAGGACGGGAAATAAGAATTGCGCAGGTGGAGATAGTGGAAAAATCCATGAAAAATTGGGAGTAAACCAACCATATCCAACCACAGTGGGGATAGAAATGGATCTATTGGATTATATTAATATATTATATCTACTAATGGATAGGTTATGTGCAAAAAATCGGGGATTACATGTATTTGCACCCAATTTATGGCAATGTTTAGAGGGAACATGATGACAAACCGTGGGAAAATAATTTCGGATTAGCCACCAGCAGACAAACATAGTCATCATAGTCCAAACTTGTCAACATGCATAAATCACGAATTATCTACATATCCAGTTAATGAACAGAGACATGGAAAACCCACCATTTGTAACCATTTGTAGATCATTTGGAAAACCATGGCTGTATATGTGTGTTAGTTGTGACCAATGTTGAGAACATCAACCCTAGCAGCATAAAACCAGCACCAAGGTCGGAATTTCATTTTGGCTTTGTCCAAAATTGGAGGACACTACGTGGAAAATCCCTGCTTCATAGATGATTATCATTGACTATCTATGGAATTGTCCAGCAATGTTTTATGAATTTATAGATGATTATGGAAAATCGCCGCTTCATTTTGATCGGGGATTTTCCAGCCATATTTGATGAAAGCAGAGGGTAAGTTTGGGGGTACCAGGCCACCCAGCAGCGCCACGAGAGCGAAGTTGCGACGGTCCAACTGGAGGTGCGAGGTGCTGCTGCGGCCCAATTTCAGAGATGGCTTGTGCATCTTAGTTGCTAAGTGGCTAAGAAATAAAAAAAAATCTATCTATCTATCTATCGATCGATCTATCGATCTATCTGTCTATCTATCTATATATATATATGTGTGTGTGTGTTACAATGCAGTCATGTTATTTCTATATGACTATTATTTCATATCTACAGTATTTACAGGGTATGCTGTAAACCCCAGTGATATACGGGGTTCTAGCCACTTGCTAACTGGGATGCACCCTCAAGTAGATGGATTTACCTTCCCAGGTGGACAGGGGATGATGAAGATGTACTGCTTGGTGGGTCTGAGTCGTTTTTACCTCTACCTCCATCCCTACAAGGTGAAGTCATATTCCAAACATAAAGATATATACCCCTTTATATACATCCATTATCATCCATTTACGTCCACTTACATCCATTTACATCAATTTACGATATACTCAACAGCGTTATTTTCACTTATGATATAGTTATATACCATGATCATCCATGATCTATAGCCATCACTTCCCCGTCATTTTCTCTTCATCTCCACAGCAGGAGAGCACTGCCCGCATCGCGCTGCAACTGCACGCGGACGAAGAAGCGCAAGCGCAGCTGCAGGTCGCTGCGGGGTGGGCGCCAGGGCAGGGCTGATGGAAACGAGTGGAACCCCCAGATCCACCAAAATCCACAAAAATCATCAAAGATCCACAAAAGATTGCTAACATTTGCTAACACATCTTCAGCCGGCCAACTTGAGGATTTTGGCATAAGTGCTAAGTGAGATTGCCAACTGAAAAAGTGCTAAAATCTACTAAATCTGACTGATACTCGTGTCATCAAGAAGTGCCGGTAGAAGTGTCTCAAGCCGGGGCACACCTCAAGAGTTGATGGTTTGAGCAGCGCGCCTACTAATTGATCACCCTATTTTCCAGATTGAAACATGCTGGAATAAATGTGTGAAAGATGTTTAATAAATGTATATATTATATATATATGTATAATCATATGAGTAACCGACAAAATTAACGGAAGATTACAGTAGTGGGGAGTGGACATGGAATGTTCAAATTTGTGCGAAAACATTCACAACCGATAGGGGACCACCCATTTACCGATACCCTATTTTTGCACATAGGATGGAAATACAAACCTTCACAACCGATAGGGAACCACCCACTTTGGCCATGTCCATTGTGGGTAGTAAGTAATTTTGTCCGCCACTCATATATTTATAAATATATATAATTATATATATATATGCATACATTTATATATATATATATACGCATGTATACGCATATATATATATATATATATATACATGTGCCCTGTGCTGTACCATGTTGTACCAAAGAAGCTTGAAGCTCGATCTAGTAGTTGCACAGAACATGGATTTGATGATCCTCCCATGATCTCCCATGGCTTTTGAATCCTCCCACCTGGGACCTCCAAACCGGCAATAAAACGTCAATCCCATCGTTTTCGGCATTGCCACCCACATTCATTTCTTATTTGCGTCAGTCATCATCCGTACCTAGATGCCATAGTTTCGTCATGTTGCGTCCATCATTTTACATCGTTGTCCTCCTTTTCGCAGCTGAAATCCATGTTTTTTTGCGCCTGCATGAACGGTAGGGAAGAACAACTCCACCCCATGGGGCCGTGTCCGGAAGATGATTCCGTGAGGCGAGCCTGACCAGCAGCCAACGTTTTGCGGAGCGACAGCTGGCGGAACTCCGAGCACAGGACTGGTTCTACAAGCGACCGACAGGGGCTCTGGGCGGGGTGCCCTGAGCTGTCAACCAGGCTCAAAATAGTTGACCCTGAAAAATGCCTTTGATCTTGATCTCTGTGTTTACAGCACATCCAAATATGGACATTGTATGACATTGTGTCATTTTTTGAGTTGTTGGAGCAGGTAGTGATGTAGGTCTCCAAGTTCGAAAGCGCAACAACGCACTGAGGCTTCCCTACGTCAACATAAACAATGAATTCACACAAACAATGATTTCACAAATCAGGACCTTCGGAGAGGTTCCAACCTAACATGCAACTGATAACATGATTTAGCCAGCGTTGAGTTGCTATTTGTAACAGGCACTTGCAAACATGCATCTAGATTTTTAGCACAGTCTTGTCATTGCGATGCAGGCCTGTTCGAGTTTGATGTATTCAGATTGCTTGTAGTTATATTGGACTTTGTATAGACTGTTGGCATAGCGTTTCAGAGCTGCAAACAACACTTTGCGTTCCAAACATTTTAAGCCGACCTGTGCCATGGCCTCCGATGTGGTTTGTATATATTGCAGTAAAGCCTCACAGCTGTGGTTGCAATTATTTTTCCCAGGCTCATAAGTAAATAGATTGTTCAATAGTCTGCAATGGTTAATAATATCATTTGCTTTAATCAGTTCTGTTGTCATGCCAAAATCTCTTCTAGCTTTCATGCTTAAATCTGATCTTAAATATGACAACGCTTGGGTTATGGCTGGCGTAAATGGGTCGGGCTCAAACCAACCGCCAAATAACTGGCTGCTTTTCTAAACTCCGTGCCTGTGCAGAGATGGTTGGGAGAGTGGGCGCAGGGTGACCGCTTGGACACTGCACGTTAACCCTTTGCTCTCACACAAAGCCGATCCGCATTTGCTGCTGCACGGAAATTGGCCTGTGAAGTTCGCAGGTTCGTAGGCTGCACAGCGCCTGCAGTGGAATGCGCTGAGACCATTCTTGATAGGCCAGTATGTGACGTCAGTGACGTTATGCTGAGCCACTCCCTGGGACACCCAACATGTAGTCAACCTTACTAGCTTTCAAAGACACACAGTGTATAATATATTGGTTATGCACACTTACGATCCATGAGCAAAAAACATCAACTACCAACCAAAAATTGGCCTACAACAAATCAAACATGGCTGGCTGGAAAAAAAACCATCTAGAATCTAGTTCGATGATTTTCCTAGCAAAGTATACCTCCGTTTGGCCCGGGGATCTCCCAGCCATGGAGCTGATGACACCATAGGGTGATATCCCAATGATTATCCAAATTAGATCATAGTATACCCCCATTATATTCCATCATGCTTGTATTCTTATGATATATCCATCAGTATCCCATAACATCTGAAAAAAATGACCAACTGGGCTTATCGCAGTGATGAATGGAGTATACCCCCACCAATTTCTAAGCCTTGTCCAGTGGGGTGGTCCTCCAAAAGGGTGGGTAAGCCAGGTTGAACGGCTAAAAACTGAGCTTATGTCACGGCTCGATATTTTTTTGGGGGGCTTATCTCTAGATGGGGGTTTCCTAAGTAAATAGTTTTTCCATATTCTGCAAAGGTTCATAATAATATCATTAGCCTTAATCAGTTCTGTTGTCATGCCAAAATCTCTTCTAGCTTTCATGCTTAAATCTGGTCTTAAATGTGGCATCGCTTGGGTTATGGCTGGGGTAAATGGCTTGAGCTCAAACCAACCGCCACATATATAATTGGCTGCTGTTCATACTTTCATAAATGGTATTTTGTATTGGAACAAATCTTTCACATGCTGCCTGCTGGCATCATTTTTAAGCACGTTTTTGTTAAACGCGCTGGGTGATCAGCATGGCACCCAGTGTTTTGAGTACATACACCCATTGCATACCCAAACCCTTGCCCCACTGAATCCTGTCAGAATCCTTTGACGTTTGAATGTAATTTTGTCATAGTTTGATGGCGTCAATAATGATGAGATATTATACTGATGAGATATAATGTCGAAACACTCAATAGGTATCTATTGAAGATTGCACGATCTGAAACAGTGCTAAGTCAAAAGGCCTTAGATGCCTTACTTTCGATGTTCCAGAGGAACAGCACGGTTTCGTTGGTGAAGACAGAGAAGAACATTGCGCAATCAACATGGACCAAGACTGAGCCACGCATACTGCTATAGAGTGCGTAGGCACTCCAGCAAAAAGCGTGTTGACAGGTGGGGAGGCACCCTTCCTCGCTTATGACAGGCTTAGCGTGATTAAAGCGGCAATCGCGGTTCAGGGCACGCTATGCTAGATTCGAGTTGTCATTTAGCATTTTTTTGCCCATTGGCTAAACCCCATGCCTGAGCAGAGATGGTTGGGAGAGTGGGCGCAGGGTGACCGCTTGGACACTGCACGCTAACCCTTTGCGGTCACACAAAGCCGATCCGCATGTGCTGCTGCACGGAAATTGGCCTGTGAAGTTCGCATTTTCGTAGGCTGCACAGCGCCTGCAGTGGAATGCGCTGAGACCATTCTTGATAGGCCAGTATGTGACGTCAGTGACGTTATGCTGAGCCACTCCCGAATTGGTCTCCAGCATCACACCAGCACGGTGATGATTGCTTGCTGCCGGCATTACGATGGCAAGCAGTTCAGTGCTGCTCCGCTATGTGTTACGCGGCGGGTGCAAGCCAAAGCAATGAGAACTTAAAAAGCGCCAGCAGTATTTGATCTCCAACGACTGCGCAGTCCCTGCGGGCGCTGATGAGCTTTAAGAAGGAGAAACCAGCGGGCTTTTTGATTGTGCGATTTTTGAAGACAAAAGCCTTTCTTTTCAGCAAATAACGATGTTATATTTAAAACTCAATCCGAAATTCCCCGAATCGCTTTAAAATCATTCGCAAAAGTGTTTTTATGCTGGTGCGTCAATCCAGTTCTTATAGAGAATAACTATTAAAGTAGCAGTCACAAATTTGTTGGTTGAGTTATACCAAAAAACGGCCCTTCTGCGCAGGGCCAAGGTGAAGGCCACCCGCTGGAGGGCGGCCTCCCACCGGCGGCACGCCCACCGGCAGCACGCGCAAGCGGTACAAGACCAAGTACGCCACTTTGTGGCGTATTTGGAAAACAGCTAAGCAAGGCCGGGGACTGTGGTTCCTCCAACATCAGGGGCCCGGAATCAAACTGACGAATAATTTTGCAAAAGGCAACTTGTATCTTCCATGTAACGAGACATAGCCAACTTGCGAAATGCAATCAAGGTGTTTCAAACCATTAAGCATTGGTGTGCAAGTTCAAGACTGCTCATTCGAGATTCATATTTGGCAAGACTAGTTCATAGCCCAGTCTTTACAGCCTGGACCCCAAAAAAATCGATTGTACCATGATAGATTGATCGCAAGGTAGTGGCCATTCCATTTCGCTAAATTGCGACATCCCCAATTCCCATCCCCTGTGCAAACGCAACTATATAGCAGCTACGGAAAACGAAAATTTGCAGCAGTGTCATCGTTTAACAAACCTCAACCTATCCGGACAAGAACTGGGGTGTTTTCGCACTTTAACCAACTTATATTATCGAGCTGGATCTTTCTGAAAATGATCTGGCGCACTTGCCAGAAGATTTTAATGCTTTGGCTAATACGTTAGAAGACTTGGATTTGGAGGATAATGAATTAGAAACCTTGGTTATTCATTGTTCTATGTTGTTTTCAAGTGGCAGGGAATAGCCCACCTATTGTACCCCTGAATTGTCACCGTGTTTGTTGGTGACATCACCCTTTCCTAGGCTGCACATGGCTGACACTGACTGTGCTTCAGCAGGAGTTGGTAGGAGAAGCTCTGACGGAAGAGGTGATGAAAGGCCGGCAAATGGAGGAGGCCTTGGCCCAGCGGCAGTAACTTGTCTTTCTGGGGCTGGAAATCGATCGCCAAATTGATGTACATTGTACTTGCTGTCAGGATCTGTCAGCCGATGTGCGGTCATCCCTACTGTACTTCAGAACTGCATGAATGACATGTCAGTGTCATAAGAGCTGTGGAACCCAGCATCAAACGCACTCATTTGCCCAAAGTTTTGCTTCAAGACGCTGTTTGGGAGATGTTTGGAGAGGATTGATTCACACCATTACCACGCTTACAGCCACTCACACTTTGCGTGTCATGATCCGATGGTGGAGGCGCTACGTAGCGAGCTACGACAAGAACGCCAAGAAGCACAAGAGGTTGGCATCAGAGCCGGGACGGAACACCAGGGGTGACAGGTGGGCTGTGTCCAGGGTTTAGCGAGTCCATGAGGTTGGCCGATGTTTGATGATGTGCTTTTTTGATTACCAACTTCTTCCAAGAATTTCCAAGAATAGTCTTTCTAGATTTTTTCACACCACCAGACTTCGATCCCAGCATCAACACCAACGTAGATTGAAGATGATTGAAGGCCTGCTACAAAATGGATCAAACCCGTGGTACCTATCAAAAAAGTCCTTTGACGTGGATGCATTAAAGCTTATTTTTCATTGTTGACACATCCGCGCTTGATGTTATGTTCTGCGATTCGAGACCATGTATCATCTAGTGGTTTCTTAAAATGGGGGATCCCCAAAACCATGGGTTTCCATCCTAATATGGTCAAATTCTGGATGATTTGGGGGTACCCCCACTTTATGCCCCCCCCTTTGTGAATTTATTTCTCCACCTGATCCCCTTTTCACTTCTTCAACTCTTGGGAGGCCAGTAGCGTTGCATTGGCGCTGCTGTCTATGCGTCGCCTAAAAGCTGAAGAAGCCAGAGAGGTTCGCAGTGGGCTTATGGTGGGGAGATAGGAAGTTATGAGGAACTGCTTCGTAAGTAGCTAAGCGGGTTTTATATTCGAATTAAGAACTAGTAGACATCAGTAGAATCGGGTAGCTAAGTGGTTTCCAAGTGGTTTGAATTGATAATTGATAAGCAATACCAATTGCCATCACTTTTCTGGTGAGCAACATAAATCATCATAAATCCCCCTGCTTCCAGATCCACCAGGCTTTGCTGCAGTGCAATGATGCCTTGGCAGCTTCTGACAAAGCTCAGGAGGTGGGGTCACAGATGTTGAGATCCTGGACAGTGGGAATCCATATGGGTTCTTGTGGCCGATGTTGCTGAAAACGAGTGGGTTCCAGCAAATCGGAAATATTGGGACATGGCAAGAGGTTTCATGAGACGTGTTTCCGTTTTTGAGCAACTAAGTTAGCAGGGTCTATATATTTACATATGTTTTCATACATTTCCATATATTTAATTGCCTGCGGCAAGCCTGCCGGCCATAGAGAGGTGGCCCCAAGGGCGGGTGCTGTGCACCCTATAGGTGCAAGCCAGAGAGAGAAGCAGAAGAGACGAGAAGAAGAAGAAGAAGAAGAAGACAGAGCCGTAAAACGAAAGCAGCTTGTGTAGGAAGCTCTTGCCGCAACAACTTATTGACCGTATACCAAATCAGTACCGCCGCCAGTAAAGTAGCGCCAGGTACTATGTATATATGAGCCTTCGGCTTGACAGCAGACCGCTGCATGGAAGGGGACAGGGTGCAAGCGGAGAGAAGTTGCCGCTTGACGCGCACGCTAGGTGGAAGCCGGCGAGAGAAGCAGAAGAGAAGAGAAGGAGAAGGAGAGGAGACAAAGACAGAGCCGTAGAGCAGAAGCAGCTTGCGTAACAACCGTTGAACGCATAGCAAATGAATAGTGGCGGAGCAGCTACGTACGGCTTGCGTCCTGTGACTAGTACAGCTAGACGACTGTAGTGAAGTGTATATAGACTGTTTACTAGCTACCGAGTAGTAGTAGTAGTATTAGTAGTAGTAGTAGTAGTAGTAGTATTAGTAGTAGTAGTAGTAGTAGTAAGTAGTAGTAGTAGTAGTAGTAGTAGTAGTAGTAGTAGTAGTAGTAGTAGTAGTAGTAGTAGTAGTAGTAGTAGTAGTAGT
>Ga0126342_10009747_pt1 | contig 17203 bp, 14 predicted proteins | sample Cyp1metagenome_FD_92528 | JGI IMG/M metagenome (GOLD analysis project Ga0126342, IMG submission 92528) | Coral microbial communities from Lord Howe Island, Old Settlement Bay, Australia - Cyphastrea 1 metagenome | ecosystem: Host-associated > Invertebrates > Cnidaria > Coral ... | reverse complement strand
TAAATTATATATTATATATTGTACACTATATATTATATACTATACATTATACATTAAATATTCCACAGTAAATATATTATACTATATTATATTATGCTGTATTATATTATATTTATAATCAATATAGTTAATTATAGTAAAGTATACTATGTATTTATTTATAAATCAAATATTAAAAATAATTTATCATATATTATAAATTGTATATTATGGATTGTATAAAATATATTATATATTATATATATTGTATATATTAAATAGTATATATATATATTATATTATTTACTACATATTATATATGATAATATTGTATATATGATTATATGAAATATATATTATATATAATATGATAATTTTTCATATATATATATTATTATATACTATACATTATGTATTATTATATGTATATTTTTTTACATTATACAGTATACATTATATATATATTATATATAATGTATTAAATATTGTATATTATTTATGATGTTTTATGTATTTTACATCATATATTATATATTATAATTTATTTATTATTTTTCTATATATTATTTATTATATATTATTTACTATATATATATAATTTTAGATGTTATATTATATTTTATATGTTATATATTGTATATGTGGACAAGTACTCAACATAATGTTCCAAAAACACTGGTTTTTACTTAGAACATGCCGGAAATCTGATACTTAGGAAAGAAATAGAAAAGATGCAAAAATTGGTACTCAGAATGGAAAAACATAAACAAACACATGGTACTTAGACTATTGTGGTTGGTTTGGGTACCTAAATGTTCATACATAATTCAAATAATTCTTGCACCACTCATCCTTCATAACCTAAATATATCTATATATAATTTTACATATAGTAGTACGAGTATCTGCCCACTCCAACAACCCCGTTCTGCAGCAAAATGCAAGCTGTCTTTTTACACCCCCCCAGGGGATACCGGGGATACCAAGAACAAATTAGAACAAATTTTGGAAAAATCGGAACCAAAAAAAATACAAGAAACGTACACTTAAAACAAATTCGCATTGGAAGTGTTCCAAGTATGTGGTTCGCCACCTAGGGAGGCCACCACCATCACCACAAATTTATGCAAGCCAAAGCCGGAAATGGCGATGGCGGCAAACGAACATATTTTCCAAATGTTTTCAAGCATTCCATCCACCCACCTGCATTCACCTTCGTGTTTCCATGGCTGACTGCAACTGTTTTAGCTATGGATGTGTTTCTGATAGGAAGAGAACCAATATATATATATGTGTGTGTGCGTGTGTGCGTGTGTGATATACATGCGTATATATATATATAGATATAGATATGTGTGTGTTTACAGTGATGCAAATGCGTATACAATTGAATATATAGAGACGGACAAATATCAGTCATATTCATTTTATATGTAGAATTATGTAGATTAAAAAAATGAAATCCGTTCCAAGCATTCCCTTTCCCACCTAAGTATGTTGTGCCCGTATGCTTTTGCACAAGTCATTTTTTCCAAAATCAGTTCTAAGTACTTGTCCGTCCATATAAATCCCTGTGGGTGGTATATGGCACCATGTACCATCAAAATGGCTTGATCGAAATGAACAGATCCACTAGTCACTAGTCACCAGGGTTTCTAAGGGGCCTAGTCTCAGGAAGTTGAGCCAAGTCGAGTCGTCTGTTCCACTTGAATTCAGTACGTTGGAGATGCACTGAACTTCTCTATCCGGGGTGAGTTTTCCTCTTTTCCCTCCAGAAAAATAGATTTAGACGTGGAAAAAATGTGGTAAGTCCAGGGTTTGCAGATCAGCGTCCAAAAACTGTAAAATTCCATCGCCTTGTCTTAGTTTACCAAGGAGGATCAACCAGCCCTGGACCCCAAGCCTCAAGGCTAGGGCGCACATGGCTAGTGAAGGCCTGCACAATGAATCCATACGAATCCCATTCCACCATGGAGTTCCCTCCTTTCCTGGGGTCTCCCATGAAAGCATAGGCCAACCCCAAAATTCGGCAGATCGGCTGGCTCAGGCTTTGAGAGCCCCATCCATACTCACAGATGCATTTTTGCTGACAATTGATCCCCCTGATTCCTGGAGAAACAGCACCAGGCCACAGCCTCTGGAAAGGGCGACAGGTGTCGCAAGACCTGCCCAGCCAGGTGGGACTTTTCTGGACCCCACGCTGGTTTTGAGGTGGACATCTTCACAACCACTAGAGCAGTGGTCAAACCCGAAATGTCATCCCTTATCTTGTTATCTTGGTTGAAAACGGGATTCCCATTCATGGGTCGCAACAGATAATCCCTAAACCATCGTTCAACTACACTCCAGCAATGGAACATAGCTATGGGAAATGACCATTTATAGATGATTTACATTGATTTACCTATATATATTATATTATATATATCACATATATATATATATATAAATATAAATATAAATATGTTATATTATATATATATCATATTATATATAATATGATATATATATATATATATATATATTATATTATATTATATGATATTATATTATATTATATTGTATTATATTATATTATATTATACTATATTATATTATATTATATTATATATATGTATACACGGTGTCATACACGTATATCAAATATACACACCCAAAAATTGTGATTTTCCATAGCTTTGTCAAGTTACTAGGGTAAACCCCACGATATCCCATTATATTCCCATGAAATCCCTATAAATCCCTGTGGTTGTTGGTCAACCCCAGATTTTTTTCAGCTCCCGCTATGCTACCAGAGATTCACCGAGCTCCCACGTGTGCGGTGCCTCAATGACAGCTACGCTCAAAATTGCCGCCAGAAGCCTCAGATCACTGTGCCGGTCAACGGTTACCGTGGAAAAAAATGGTGGGTTCACCAACAACAATAGGGCTTTGCAGGGATGTAATGGGAATTTACTGGGATATAATGGAATATAATAATTCATGGGATGTGCCCTATATAGGTGAATTGAAAATAGCTATGGAAAATGGCCCATTCATAGATAAATCATCTATCAAAAACTACTGATCTTCCAGTCATGTTAGTTTACTGGAGAGTACAAATACACACACACACAAATACCAGCAATCTGGTGATCTACCCTCCGGCAATCAAACTTGAAAACTTGAGGCCCAGGGTGGACGAAAGCTAGGCAGGGAGCTTGGCATGAAAACACAACGATGCTGCGGTGGCAACATGCCGACGGTGTCCCCAGGGGGATTGAGCCACCGCCAAAATGTCCAAAATGGGACGGGGCTAGTTAACTGTGAAGTTTCACGCGATTGGAGATTCCAGCCCCCCCTGCTAAAGCAAGAGGGACTTCAGCTAGCAAAAGCTAGCTTTCGTGACATGGCTGAAAAAAGCTCCACTTAGTTCGATGATTTCCCAGCTTGCCATGTTTAATTACAGGAGGGGCAACAAGAAAAATCGGTGATTCAGTGATTTAGCCACCAGGAATGGTGATTCAACACGTGTTAATCTGTTAATCAATCTTAATCAGCAAAAGGAACTTGTACTCAGCAAAAATAGGGTTGATCATGGTTGATCCATTCCTTGGTAATCTAATCTGGCAAGGAAACATCCCCCATTGCACATGATGTTCCTCTATTTTGGCCCTTGGGGATTCCTTCATGGCGAGCTTGGATTACTCAAGACCGAAACATCCTGAAACCGTGTTTTCAATAGATTGAGTACAGTATCCTTTTGCATGTTATATATATAGTATTATATAGTTATATATAGTTATAGATTGATAATATTAATATAGATGATTGATAATTCACAAGAAGCCATGATTTTTACCATCAAAGGGGCTGGGACTTCTGGAAGTGCCCAATCCACCACTTCCCTTGCCATCCCAGCTCGGTCCCACCTGTATCTGGGAAGTCCTGCCGTTTCCCATCCCTCAACCGCCAGGGTTTCACCGGGAAGGCCCCAAAAAATACCGTCTTATAGTGGGTTGGTGGTTTCCCAACCTCAGCAAAAACACCCACCTGTCACCTGGGAACACAAGAATCGTCACAAAACAACTTGCCAGCAATCATCTAACAAAACTTTGCAAAATTGGTGGCTTTGCTGGGAAAACCACCAAAACGCAGCTCGACTTCCGACCTCCTCTCCGCGCATGTCTCAGCACCTCCGTATGTTTGAAACGTGCGGCTTCAAACGGACCCAACAAATTGAATACAAATTGAGCAAAAGTTTTTAAAAAAAAAAAACAGCGGAATTTGATGAAAATCGTAGCTGAAGGGACCAAATTCAAATCCATGGAATTGATTTTCCTGGAACGAGAACAGCCAGACGTGCCTTCATGAGGCCCGTTGGGTCCAGGTGCGGCCGCTGAACAAAGTTACGGTGGCGCGGTACTTTGTGCAAAGGATGACCCCTAGATTTGTCCCTTGGAACGGTGAAGTTTATTCTGAAGTTACACATATCAAACACGCAATGTTTAAGTATCATTGGATAGCTTCATGGTTGCAACATGTTCATACATGTTCAACATTGTTCAACCACCCTTTGTGATTTTGTTAAGGCTGCCTGGACTACCATCAAAACTGGGGCCCTAAAATGCCACGAGCGGTCTCCTCCATGCCAATTACCTTGGGCCACTTCAAAATCCCCCACTACATTCGTGACAAGTTGCCAAAGGAGAGAATGAGTCATCGCTCCGACTGATTTCCTAAGATCCGCTGGTCCTTTCGTGCAACCATTGTTTCCTGGTTGTTGTTGGTGCGGAAATTGTAATTGTGTAAAAGTTGCACATTCCCTGTACCACCCCATTTGTCAGCCAGGAGAATACCACACGACCAATCTATATATAATTTGCGAGGTCCCTTCCGGTGCTGACATCGGACACCAGAAGCCTATATGGAGGCACCAGTTCCAGTTATAACTGGATATGTTCCCACGTCCCAACTTAAGTGAAAAAAATAGTTATATACTGTAAGTCATACCGTTATACCCATTGATTGGCCATGTTTGACCCCTGCACAACGAAAGCAACCTCTTTGTTCCATCTTTGCAAGGCACTCCTCAGGGGGAAACGCTTCTTGGAAGCGAGTCTGAGGCCTCTTTGGCCTTGATTTGCTACGAAACTTGAGGGTTGAGGCATGTTGAGGCACACTGGAGCTAAGCGCACCCTGTGCAGTGTGGTCAGGGTGAAGGAGGCATCCGCTTTAAGCTTGGGATCGTTTGGGTAACATTGCCGGATGATTAATGGATTATCTATAGCGCCATATACGCTGCTTATCGCTGCTTGGATTCGACCCTTCATCAATCTGCCCTCTCTCGCATGAAAGCCTTCCAAGGATGATTCATGATGGTAATGATGTGCCTACTTAGCCATCATTGGGTCATAGATCCAGAATGCTCCCGCAAATTGTTGCTTCATAAGTGCCAAGCCCGTAAGATCAGTCCAGGATCAATAATAAGCGAATAAAACTCCAGTTGATTCAAAGGGGGCCCAAATATATTCCAATGAATAGATGACTCACAACCCTACACACACATGTGTATACAGACATAGTCACATCACATTCAATATTAATTCATGTAGTTGTTGATGTGTTTATCTATCTTTTATCCGATTTTATCCATGCGGTCCATTCATTTGGTTTTTGCAAGTCCAATTCTTCCCCATTGAAGCTACCAGGATCATCTGCTTCGCCTCCAAAAACACCCACCCTCCAACGGTTGCTTCTTCGTCGCATGAAATTCTTCGCAGTCTCTGAAAACCCAGGAGCTTGCACGGGGCCAACCAACATAGCACTATAGGAAATTATAGTCTTATAGAAGTAAATCAAGAGAAGATCAACTTCATTGATTGAGAGGCGAATGGTCTGCGTTCGTGGGCAGAGTTTCCACTGCTGTTTGTTCAGCACATGTTTTCTGCAAAGATCATGGGTTTGCCAACCCAATGCATGCATCAGTTTATATCATATGCAGTATCTGACCGGCATTACCAGTCCACCGGCATCCTTCGAAGAGTTCATGTTCAGGGTCACCAAAAAAAGGGGGGTTGGCGGGGGTGGAATAAACTTGATCAATCCATTACATGTGTAAGCATCTTTCAAACTTATTAGGCAATATCATCAACATGTCCACATAGATATACAGATACATTACATGATAAAAGATAATAAAAACAGCTCATGTTTTTGCAGGTATCAACTTTATCATTGTCCCTTTGGTTCATCATCTTCAAAGCATTTGAGCCCTGAGCCAACTGCTGCTCTACCTGCCACGCTCAGTGGATGGCAGCCCCCAGGCACCTGCGCTGACGAACCCTGACCAGTTGTATTTCATTGAGTTGAAGGGAAAATCTAGAGGAAATCTAGCCAATCATATGAGGCAGGGGTTCTGCAAATGTTCAGTGCATCCGATATCATCCGATTCTGTGACTTTTTGATTAAAAGGCACGCCAACAGCATACGCCAACAGCCTTCAATCCCTATCAGATGCCCTATCAAAGGTCAGTTCTCCCCCATGTGTGTAGTTTGGATCCGCATGTTACATGGTTGAGTCTTTTAGGAATTGCAAGTGGTTCATATATGTAATATCTGTACTCCCAGTTATACCATGGTCTACATCTCTAAGGGCATAACCACACATAAGCTCCGCCAATACATTGCTTCTGATCCAGGTGATGCAAACGTCCAAACAGGTGATCGTCCCCACCTCAGGGGCAGTTTTCACGACCTTGGGAGCTTGGAAGATTTTTCATGTGTGTAAAGTTTGCTTCACGATGGCCTTGACAACCCTTGGCTTTGGAAACCTATGGGCTCTTGAAAGTCTGTGTCAGTGCACAGATACCGCTTGAGGGGGTCCACTTCCATGGGGGGGAGTTTATCGCATCTTCGGTGATCAAAGTTGCATTTTCATTGGGGAAGAACTGCTCCCTGTTCCGATACCGTGTTCAACAAAATCCCAAAAATAACTATGGCAACTACGTGGGCAGTCTTAGATACTTGCAACAAAATAATGTTGCTTAGCAAGATATAATGTTGCCTGGCAAACGTGGCCCATCAAGGTACGCAACCCAAGGTTTACCCGGACTGTGGCTTTTGGAGGGCTGACGACCTCCGGTTCCCTGCATTTCGGGCTTCCAGTGCTTCTTCGTCCGGTGTCCGGAGCGTGAAACTAACAGAGTTCCACTGCGGTCAAGCCATTGAGTACAGCAACACAAATGACATCAAATGACCACAATCTTCTGGCAGTCACACAATGGAACCTCGGAAATTATGCAAAATTCCCCCATGGCTTCCGAGGCATCGAATCCTGGCATCAAGAGCATGAGGGACAACGTATCGCATACGCCACGTCACACCACAACCAGCCTGCGGCCTTTGGCTTCATGTAGGTCACTAAAGACTTAGTAACTTAGTACAGTTCAAAAGCATGTTTTTCCAGAATCCTGCTGAGGTTTGGGGACAATCATTGAAAAAAAAACGGCTTTCTCGCTGGAGGATTCCATCTAACCTGAGCTATTCGCTCCTGGGTCAGGGTCCCAACCATGGATGTTTGGTCCAATGGCACCAGAGGGCAATCCACCTTTCACCTGCAGTGGAAAAATCTGCCACTCTCAAGTGGCAGCTGCTTCTCTGGCCCCAAACTGATGTGGCGGAGGTTTGCAACTTTGGGCCCAGCCAGTGGCCAACTTTGCAGCGGGTGACTGTGTCCCAGGCTTGTGAACACGGAAACTCAGGCGCCATATATGCAATTCAATCGGTTTGATGGGTTGGGGCGAAATGTGTGGCATGTGTTTCTAGATACTAGCTGGTTCCTGCTGCATACTCCTGTCTTTTTCTGCAGGGGCTTCCAACAGTTTGCCGTGGGAAAACCCTTCAGATGGTTTCTTTTAAGGGTCTGAAACTGAATTATAACTTATAACCTTGCATCATACCGATTTCTACATACAAATACACGCACCGAGATATACCCGAACTACTGTACTGACTCCAGGGAACTAAAAAGAACTCTGCCAATTCTACTTTTGTGGGCTTTCCCGAAGGTGTATTGACATCGAGCAGTTTGACAGAGATCATTCTCCGTCCGTTCGTTCGTTCGTTCATTCGTTCATTCGTTCGTTCATTCGTTCATTCGTTCATTCATTCATTCATTCATTTATTTATTTATTTATTCATTCATAGGTAGTGTGTGTGTGTGTGTTTCCTCGTCTTGTAGTATGATAAACCCAATAGCAAACCTCCCATTTGACAAATGTTTTTTACATGTGTTTAAACCATCAGTTTATGGTGTCCCCGCTGCTTGGCTGGCTGCTTGGCCCCACCTTCAGTGAGGCCGCTAGGCGAGACGAACTTCGGCTCCACCCAACGGGGCGGAGTTGGATAAGGTGAAACCAATTCCGGTGGGATCCCTGAGGAACTCCAAGAAAAATCCTCCAAATTGGAATTATAGAAGATTTTCAGGGTGGAAATTCAATGTATGATAATGTATGTATGTCTTCATTTGTTGCTTGACGTGATTCCGAATTGGAATTTCAGGACTTCTGGGCTCAGGATACAAGAAGTGATGATATCTGGGCGCTTGAAGAGACTGCCAGACCACTCTGAGGTCTCAATCCGCCTTGGGGCCCATCATCTTCAACTTGTTATTCCTCAGTTGATCCAATGATATCCAATGACTGGGAATATGGTCCATCGGAGCGTTCAAAACCCATCAAGTGTCATTCCCACCGGTTAGTGAACCCCGTGAACTGGTTGGTTGAAACCAGGATTCCCCAACAAACTGATCCAGTTTTGTTTTTGAAGACTCCAGGATTGCTGGCCAGCAACCAATCCTGGGGATTTGGCCAGAGCACCCCGCAGAGAATGCCCGTCTTTCTTATATCATATGCAATGTAGCCATACAGAATTCAGAATCTATATGTGTATCCAATGCCCTATCCATGTGGCCATACAATATTATCATACGCTCCAGCACATTGATATGTACACACCACATCACTCCACCATCTACGGATCATTTCCTGGGAAATCCATTGGTTTTCAAAATCCATGTTGATTTTCTTGGTATTTATTTATGATCATCCTGAAGTAGATAGAATATGGAAATTTCAACATAATATGATGTCCATGTCAGTGAGTTGTTTTCTGAAAATTCCATAGTCTATCTACTTCAGAATGCCGAAAAAATGCAGGTGTTCTCCTTGCCAAGGCACTCTTCCCGCATCGCCGCATTCTCCCGCCTGCGCCGGGATCCACATTTTTGGACAAGCCCGAATGGTTTTTTCGCAGTGTGGTGAACCCAGTTTTCACCGGAATGATATCCCCCCCAAAGTTGCTGACATTGGGGAATAATCAAGATAAATCATGAGCTTGGAATTGTTCTGCAGATATCTGCAAAGGGCAAAACTCTCCCCATACTTAGGGGTTGGATTCCACATAATCACTCGGTAATAACCATATTATGCCCCAGGTATAGATGGAATATCCCCACTTATATACGGGTTATAAATACATTCACAAACCACTTGCAAATGGATATATTTCATCATAGTTATAGGGGCACTATAACCGAACTTATAAGGGCTAGAGTATACCATGGTTTCACCCATATTAATATCCATCATATTATAGTATAATATCCATTAATCAACACCGTTAACCAACTATTAACCACTCATTATCATAGCTATAACCAACTATCTATATATAATTATATATATATGTGGTTCCATGTGTGTATATATATATAGATAGTTCCATGTATGTATATATGTATATAATTCAAACATGATATGTATATATATATGTGTGTGTGTGTGGTTCCATGTGTGTATATATATATATTATGTGATAGGTAAAACAAACCCAACTGCACCCATGATCAATGCCGACCTGATGCGATCGTTGCGGTCCCGAATCTTCCTTTCTAGCTCCACCAAGGAGCCACCGGCAACGTCAGCTAAAGGGTCCTCAACCCGCGAAAAATTGAGTTTTTTAACAGCGAAAAGTCTGGACTTCACTGGCAAAAATTAGGTCCTAATTAGGTTTGAAGTTGCAAACATTAGCCGTGATGACATGTTTTGTTCATGCTAAAAGAACGCTTTTTGATCAGTCTAAAAAATGGGATTTGATCCAGTTCTCAAGTAATTTCTTGATTCCTGGGTTGCCTTGTGGAAAATGACAATAGTAGGGGCAGAGGTGCTGATTCATTCGTCAAAAAAAATGCGTGTCCAGCATGTTGGAGCGGTAGATCGGAGCAGGTGTAGAAGAGTTGCAACCAGAGTGTTTACAGTATCTGTGCGTGTTACAGTATACATATATATATATATATATAACATGTACCAATACTATACGTATTGCACACTGTGCATATATATATAATTATATATATATATTTATTATATTACAGTATATAGCGTGCAATACCCTATGTAACGGTATATTTACCCCATGATTCCCAGGTTTCCAAGGAAACCTATCGATTTTGAGGAGCCATCCTCAAGGCACCAAGGTGCATCTGGCTTGATGGTCGTCACAGTGGAGGTGCCGAACCTGGCGACATCTTTTGGGGGAAAGGTGTTCCAACAAAAACAACCAGCCTATAGACATATATACAAAAAATATACAGCCTCCATATATAACTATATATATATACATATACATATATACACACACTGTATATATATACAATTATATATATATATATAAATCAATGATATGTATTGAAAAATAGTTTCCAAATGTCTGGGATTCGATACAATGTACAACAAGGGATGGGAACATCAGGTCGGACCAAGGCATCGGCGCGGTAGATTTCTTGTCGTTCACTTGGCTTCGCAGTTCCTGGGTCGTGGCTCATCCCCATTGGGCCATGATCCCAGGTACCCTCTGGTAATTTGTTGCATAGCTATTGAAAATGGCCCATTTATAGATGGTTTACCTATTGAACATGGTGATTTTCAATAGCTATGTTAAATTACCAGAGGGTATCAACCAACAGGGCTTTTGAACATCGATGCGCCCGGCTCTCCAAACATTCATGACGCACGAACGAGATGAGTTTCTACAGAAAGAAACACAAATCTTCTGAGGTTCCTCATCTCACTCACACACAAAAAAAAAAAAAAACACAGAAAATGGAGGCAGTTCCAGTTTTCAGACATGCCACTATCTAGCATTGCAGTACAGAACTTTGCCAACCCTTTCCATTCTGAAAACCCAATGGCCATCAATGGCCCATTTATGATCCATCTTTTGGAATTAGGAACACAACCATCATTGTTCCAGATCCATGGAATTTTATGGACCATGATATCATGATGGTATCCATTTTCACGGCACCTCAACGTCTCTTCGCATTTCGCTGGACAGCACCTTCAAGTCCTGGCGGCTAGACCTTGGCAAACCTTAGCTTTTTTACCACGAAAAATTGCGATTTGATGGGAATATGAATGGCGAATTCTCATGGTTTAGAATTCACCAAACTATCATTGAATCCCATCCACCTAATGCATATTCATCCCCCCTCAGAAATCATAGTGAAATGTAGGGGATGAAACCACATATTTGGGACCATCTAGGGGGTGTTCAATAGCAGAGGGGGTGGGATTGTGGATCAATTGGGAATATGGATAGCCCCTCCTTAGCTCCCTCCTAACCACTGGATTTTTGGCCGTCTTCCCGATTCAGCCAAGACCTGGACCCAGGTGAAAGCTAGGATACCCTCCACGAAACTAACATAGCTGACATAGCTGTAGAACATGACCTATTTATAGGTGATATATCCTGCCGTGGCTATGTTTATGAGATGATCATTGAACTTTTATTGTCATTTACATCTACAATTGGGATGATAATTGTCATTTACATGTATAGTTGAACTTTTATGTCTATGTATATGACTGACATTGACTGACTATGACTGTATATGGGATGATCATTGGCGATTTTCCTGATGTTTCTTGAGGGTTTCACATGTCACATCCCCCCCAAGGGGATCCCCTTGGGGGATCCCCTTGGGGGATCCCTTGGATCCCTTGGCACCTGCAGTTGGGTGCTGACCTCGCCATGGAAGCGCCCCAGCTCTTCCCGTACTTGCCTGGAAGCCGGCGTCCGTACATTCAATAGCTGGATGGTTTAGAATGGAAAATCCGGTTGATTATGAATGATTTAAATGGATTTAAATGGATTTAAATTTAAATGGATTTAAATGGGTGATTTCGGAGTGTCCCCATTTTTGGAAACTATCCCGCATGGGGGGATGTCCGCCCTTGAGCCTCACATGGTGGTGCGATTTGTCCAAAAATTGTCAGTTCCACCATGTTCTAAAACCAAAAACATCTACTGTATGAGGTAACGCTGGGATGTCCGTAATAGCTGGTTGCAATCTATAAAGTTAAAGAGCATATTTCCTAGTTTAGGTTGCAAAACTTGAAACTGAATTTGCACATCCGTACATCCCGATATACCATTTCTGAAGCAGAGAAGATGTGATAATATCGTGATATATATATATATAGTAAATAGTAAATAGAATTTGCAAATAGGGTACAATATGCACACAGTGTGTCCCAAATACATCCCATCCAGTTGCAATGTAGCAAACCATTTGGGGGTAATTTTATATCATCCGAAACAGGGGTCTACCATGGTTCCCCAACAATAAATACAGCACAATTAGGGATGGTGTGTTTCTTTTTGGTTTACCACATTAATACACAGGATAGAATAAAAGCACTAAAAGCCACTTGCCAACCCTCTGGGAGATCTTTCATAAGCACAAGCGTCACAAGCAGGGCTACGTGATCCACACTTTCTGGGGATGATGCAACCACCAGTTGCTTCAGGTTTTTCACTTCATGTCCCAAATCCCATGTGAACAAGTCCAACTATATATAATAACTCCCAAAAAAAGTAGAAAAGTATACATCGCTATGTTGGTACTGCAGGACTTTTCATACGTGTTTGTCTTTTCCGGAGGTTGCGTTGGAGAACAAATCCTCCTCCAACTCAGAAAATGGCGGTCCTGGCAATCTCCTTCACCTCCGAGACCACCATAGCAGTGGCGGTGCTGGTGGCCTACCGGAAAGTCTTTTTTTTACCGCCAAAATATAGGGTTTTCCATAAATGGGGATACCCCAAAATGGATGGTTTATAATGGAACATCCTAGCAAAATGGATGATTTAAGGGGTTCCCCCATTTTAGGAAACCTCCATATAGGGTTGTTCTATGTTTTCCTGAAGATTTTCCTTACCTCAGGCTTTTTGGGGATTGTTCCGTTTGATAATTCCATGATGATGTCCTGATTTGAGTGATTTGAGGGAGCATCCCCTCAATATTTGGGGATCATTACCTCAAAGTTTAGGAGATTGATCGTGTTCATCTCGAGTAGTCAAAAGTGGAAATTGGTGGAGTATTTAAGTATTATTGAGTATATGATTATATGATAGTCATGTTTCAAAATTATGGGGGGGTTCAAAATCAGCTTCAAAACTGCTCAGGGAATATGGATGAAACATGAGCGCAACCCATCTTGCCATTGTTAGGGGGTCCTTCGAATTGGGCTCCCACAACACGGTACAACCCCCATCCACGGCACTCTGGACCATTCCATTCTGTCCCCCGAATGGTTGTTCAATAAAAGATCAACCAACCACCAGGTAAAGGACGTCTAAGCACAAGTCCCAATCCTAGTCCAAGGCATCAATTTACATATGTTCCACATGTTTCAACTGTTTAAATCCATCTTTTTAGCATCATCTATTTCGAGGACATCTCTGCTCCCCATCCACTGAAACGGCCTCTTCTTCCGGCGGAGGGTAAGCATGGGGTGCCTCACCACATGTGGTTACTTCCACAGATTTTGGTACCGTGAACTGCACAAAGTAATGTCAACCCCGCAGTAATAAATCAAAATCCATGGTTTAATTTTTTTTCGGAGGTACTCCCCCAAAAGTCAAAATCTGATACTTCAATGGTAACCCCCCAATTAAACAGCTGTTTGAGGCACCTTCGGCCTATGGCCGCCCGGGGGAGTCATCACCTTCTCCAGGGCACCAGCAGCTCGGGCCTGCGCGAGATGTTTTGGGGCCTTTTTAGGGGAGCAGTTCGCCATTATTTTAATGGGATTTCATGGGATTTGATGGTGGTTTAATGTGGGATTCAATGGAAGTTGAAGTTTCATGGGATTGACCATCGATATATGTGCATTTATGGTAATGGGATTTAATAGGATTTATATAATGGGGTATACTCTAGGATTTTGGTGTGTCTGAAAATGGGAATACCGATAAAGATTGCCATTTCATAGGGAAAATGATGATAAAGCATCAATTTTGAAGGCACCCTATGTTCAGACAAACCCATATCATATATATATATATATACATTTATACCATTATATACTCCATATGATTTGGGGGGAAATGGAATGAATCCAATCACAAAAAAAGCTCGCAGAGCATAACCCAAAATGACACCTGGAGTGGAAAGGGATGGCCCTGGGTCATGTTTCTTAAAACAAAATGGAAGTTGGCAGACCTGCGCGATGATATTGAAAATATTTGAAAATACTGTCAACGGGGGTTGGGTAATGACATGGTAATGAAATGGGATAGAAGAGGGATATCAATATATTCCATCTTACCCGCCATGATCATCTCAAAAAAGTCTGGAAAAGGTGTAAGAGATGGAAGAGGCAATGGCGGGCTGGTGTCCAATAGAAATCAGGAACAAGGGAACAAACAGTATCCACCGCTTGAAGGGTAGAAATGTGCCAATAAGGCCCCCTGCCCTTCTATGGCCTTAAACAAAATCAACATGACTAGGATCAGAACACTGCAAGCCGCCAAAACTAAGCCACCAAACTCTTGCTTCTGGGCTGGCACCACGCGCAATAAACTACAGGACAGTGCTTAATGCTGCTTAATAAATAAGATGGAAGAAATCCAGCATTGCTTTTTCAGGGATGCACCCTGTAGATGATGATAACATGGCTCTTCGAATACATCACCTAATTGTTGGGAAGATCATCTCTACAGGGGGACACATACGAAGGTTGAAAATACCCAGCAGCTGATTTCCACCTGGCCACCACCCAAGCAATCGGCCCTTTTTTTGACCGCCGTTCGACTGCTAATCGTCGCTATAGCTGTAGCTCTCGTCGTCCGACTTGTCTTCGGGCTGCCGCCGTAGAAGTGCCTCCCGGCAAAGCGGCAATGGCAAATCTGTTGGAAGAGCAAGCGCTGCGGCTAGGCACTGTAATGTGCGGAAGGATAGACTTGAACACACATACATCATATCTATGGTAGAGAGAGAGAGAGAGGTCCTCAGAGAGGTGCAACCCGTGCATTAAATATACACATGAATAACACGTTAGATACACAGAAGATCTCCCTCACAGTCACAGTCTCAACAGCGCCTTCAAGAGGTCCAGCGGTTGCTTCTTCTCCAACGGCACTCCATGGCGCTTGGCCAAGTCTTCCAAGGTGGCCGACAGAGCCCCGAAGGCGCTTCGGTCCTGCAGGGATCACTTGCGGGGAAAATTACGGCCGAATATTAGATACAGAGATTGTCGCATGTGTGTTCTATTAAACTATGTAAAAAAATGAACAATATGTAAAAATGATGGGATAAGATGTCATTTCGGTTTCTGCAGGTTGAGACAAGGGACAAGAGATGTTGCATGGTCAGACACTGGAATCCCTGGCATTTTTGGTTGCCCGGGTAGAGCCTAGTTTTTGCACCTTGAAAAGACAGCTCCTCTTCTAGCATCTTGATCAAGATGGGCACCAGGTTGGCAAGACCCTCGGGATCCCGGGACCCCAGTCTTCGCTCTAGGCCTAGTCACCTAGTCATAGTCAACTGAAGAGCGACATGGATTCATATGAGCCACTGATAATGCTACCATATGTTAGCCATTTTGTAATGGAATGTAGTGGACATGTGTCCCATGTCAGGTTTCCTTGACGTGTAAATCGCATGGTTTTCAACAAAAAGGGCCGCTTGAGTTTGATTGGGGAAGTACTACGTTAATTTCAACAGGAACGTATCACTGCAAGGTTTTCGGGGTTCAGCACCTTACCTGGACATCACCGGTTATCAAGAAATCCCCACCGTTCAACTTGTAGAGGTAAGTGAGTTGGCGGTCAAAAGCAACCAAAAAGTGATTGTAGCTCACATCATACTGCTTGTTGTTGGCGTTCATCCCCCCAATATGTCGTATGTTTCATAGATTTGACCCATCCCCAGTTGAGTATGACAGGAGCACCTCCACACGGCCAATTTTGGATGCCCCGACTAAAAAGTTTGTGGCTGGCGAGTTAGAATCGTTTAACACATGGACATGTATTTTGGCAAACCCAATAATAAACCTCCAACATTGGAGGTTTATACAACCCATTTCTCGTGATATTGGGGACTGTTTTTTAGTGGATTTACCTCTCTAAATTGATTTACGTACCCCCATTTAACGCAAAAGGTTGAAGTACAGCAACCTCCGAAAAAATAGAAGTAAAATCCTAGTTAAATAGTGATGAACTATTGTTCCTATTTTTTTCTATCTTTTTGCGGGTTGATTTTATATATTGTTGTCATCATTCCAGCTGACCCTCAAATGCCTCAGGTCCGCTCCGCCCACCTCGTCGTCATCCAAGCTATGGCCGTGCTGCTCCAGAAACTGCCGCACCTGCCAACCGCAGGTCACACGTAGCTAAACCAGGTAACAAAATGGTGATTTACAGTAACCATTCGAAATCGTGGTTGAATGATACTTCATGAGGATTTAGTGGGGAAATATGGGAATAGGATGGGATATGTATAACTAAGCAACTGGTAACCAAACGGTCAAAAAATGTCAAAAACTATCAGTTACCATGGGGGGAGGAACATCCAGCTACGGTATAGGGGGAGAAACATCCAGCTACGGTATACCAGTTACTTTGGATAGTCCCAAAAAAGTAGATGGTTGGTGTTTCCGAGTCCATATTCCCATTAAATCCCCATTATGTCCCCATTATATCCCCATTATGTCCCCCATTATGTCCCCATTGTCCCTATAAATCCCTATAAATCCCTATTAAGTCCCTATTAAATCCCTACCAGTAGTACCGCACAAGGCGGTGGCGGAAGTTTCAAAAATAGGAAACCTATAGGAGAGATTGGTTGTTGTGAATCAGGGATGGCAGAGCGAAGCCACTGACGGACCGAAAGGTGCTTGAG
>Ga0126342_10009746_pt1 | contig 17205 bp, 13 predicted proteins | sample Cyp1metagenome_FD_92528 | JGI IMG/M metagenome (GOLD analysis project Ga0126342, IMG submission 92528) | Coral microbial communities from Lord Howe Island, Old Settlement Bay, Australia - Cyphastrea 1 metagenome | ecosystem: Host-associated > Invertebrates > Cnidaria > Coral ... | reverse complement strand
CATACATGCATACATGCATACATGCATACATGCATACATGCATACATGCATACATGCATACATGCATACATGCATACATGCATACATGCATACATGCATACATGCATACATACATACATGCATGTATATACATGTGGATATACGAAGAAAGAAGGCTGACCATTTATACTTTATTTCAGTTTTTCTTGATTGGATCGTCCATGGATCATCCGTCAGGATGTGAAGCAAGTGCAAGAACGCGTCCGCATTCCGCAGATGCCCGTGAAGACCGGCCCAATTCCACAGAAGGCGCAGATCTGTGGTTTTGAGATAAAGGACCCAAGTTTCTTTTTAAAGAAATGGTCATGTTGAATGGAAAAAACCAATGGTGAAACGGGGAATCCAATGAACTTTTTGGGTACCTCAAACATTGGATACAGCTCTGAATTGTAGCCACTTTTTTGAGGGGAACATGTGACAATATTTGACAATTGTGCCTCTTTATCCAGCCAATGTCCACCCCAAACCTATCTGGGGTGTTGGGAGAAAGCACCTGGCAAGCCGATGATTTTGGGGTAAAAAAACAGTTTTGTGCCCCAATTGGATGTGCATCAGGCATCGTAGCCCAGTCGTATGACTGGAATCAGAAGAAAGTGTATAAATAATGTGTTATATAATATGTATATATGTATAGATATATATACACACACACTATATATATACATATATATATATATGGGTTGTCAACAACGTGATAAATGGGACGGACATCCAAGTACTTTGGGCCCTGGTGTGGAAAAAACATAAGCTCACCATAAGTCACCATAGAACGATCAACTGTTTCGCATAGTGGTCCCCATTCCAGATCATCAGGTTTAACATCAATATTTTCGTCTTCACTGTCACTATATAAGCAGGGTGACATAGGATGACTAGCTGAAACGCGCGGCGCCAGAAAAAAACACCCCATTCTGACACATCTGTGGGACTTCAACATCAATCCCCATGGTTCAAAGATCCCCTTTCTTCACTACTTCAAATCCCTTTTCGTGGGTGACCTTGGATGACTTTCAATCTCTACTTGGGGGTTTTTATAAAAAAAGGGCGATTTTGATGGGTATGGCATGAACATAGAATGTTATAATCACCAGTTGGGAAATGGGTGCAGTTGAGATGTGGGGCCCCCCAAAAACCATAAGTTGAGACATGGGGCCCGGAATTTCTCCCGCAAACACTATAAGTTGAGATATGAGGCACCTAAACACCAGGAGTTGGGATATGGGGCACATAGACACCATGAGTTGGGAAGTGGGGTCCCTACAAGTATGGTGAGATATTTCTATATATCTACTTAGTTCGCTGGAACTGCACTGGCAAGTTCTGCTTCCTTGTCCAGGCAGGACCTGTTGGCATTAATTTTTGCGGTCAGCCCAATGGCTTCTATGCAGCTCCACAGGCCGAGACAGGTAAATCTGGGGTACGTTACAGTGGGATTTAACCATCAAAATTAAGAGGACACATGGAGTTTTATGCGTGATTCATAATGAGACTTGTAAGTAGGTTGACTATTGACTACATGGTAGACTCATATCTATGTCGAACTATGTCGAACTAGTTCATGCGGTTCGTTTAACCAGCAGACATCGGGGCCACCTGGAACATTGGACGGTTTCCATCAAGATTGCGGATTTTAACATCAACCGCAATAAGATTTTTCAACAGATATGGGGATAGAGATCAAGCAGGTGATTTTGCCACGCAATGGGCAATAAGAGGACAAAACTTTAGGGCCTTGAGAACCACTGATTTGGGGTTATGTTGCTGCGAAGAGCAGATTTAGCTCATTCTTGCTCGGAAACCATCCCTTTCTCGTAACACAAGTCTTCACTTAATTCTTGGAATATGACTAAGATTGAAGCCAATTTTGTGGATTTTTGGGGATGTTTTGCTGAACTTTAACCTTGGTTGGGACCTCACTCTATCTCGAGTTATCTCGCAACCAGCGATGGCATATCAAATCCAATGTTTGCATTTGCATATCTTATCTCCCTCTATATATGTATATATATATATATATATATATATTTTGTGTTTGTAGTACAAGTATGTGTACAAATAAGCCAGTCATGCTGGGACAGCCCTGAAGTCCACATGGAATCCCCAAAAATGCCAGTATCCAATAGGAAAATCCTGTTCCCTTACGGGATGGGGCCCCGAACATAGCGTTCAGTTGCCTTATAAGTGGCTGAATTCTATAGTTTATGGATGTTTACGGTAGATATAACTACAGTATTCATGGGGTTATAATGGTTTATAAACCAACATTCACATCACTGGGGGGCACCATCCCCTATGTTTTTTCAGGTGCAAGGGGCGGAAGAGTCGGACAGCGACAAGTCCATTGGACAGGGTGTGAAATTTCAACGTGCCTTGGAAGCCTTGGACCGGATGTCACGAGGTTTTTCGGAACGTTGGGATTGGGGGGTTGGGATTGAGCTGGGAGGTTTAGGCCTCTGAAAATTTTGAGGAAACTGAAGTGAGTTCGGTCCCTGATGAAAATCTGAAAGATCCACACCAAACTACAAGATCAGTGAATATCAGTGATATATGATGATATATGTAATATCTTCAGTTCTATACTCCGGTGTCATCACCTCCATTATGGGCTGGGATTTTTTTGCCTAGGCAAGGGAGGTTTGTATAGTTCGCTGGGGAAATTCTCGAACAGCTGCTGGATTGTCTAGCAAATCATGTTCTTTATATCTCTTTTTTTAGGTCACCGGAGAGTACATGAAGTAATGATATTGTCATGCATAGAATTCCGATGTATTCCGGCCAGGGGAATTGAATCATATTTAGATCCCAAAACCGCGACGAACGGGTGCCTTTTATGAATAGATCAAATACTGAATAGCTAGATTTCTAGGGGCATTCAATACTTTGGGGAATCAATATAAATAAATATGTGATATAATACAATAATATGCTACCTTTATATATTTGTGTAATTTCGTGTATATGCAATTACATGTTATGGCTTGACATGGTGTTTGTGCTTATCCGAGATGATGCTCCCGGCTGTCTTTTTTTCTGCTCAACCAGCAATCGGTTATAATGTTTTCCCAATGCTGTGAAACGGGCCGAATAGCAAGAGTGGTGATCAAATGGTTATAAGTTATAAGTATGTGCAAGTGCTTACAAGCAGTCACATGGTTATACCTGCTATTAAATGAAGTAATAACAGTAACAATTATATATATAGCCATCAAGCTGGGCCCCTGTTGGTTCAGGTCCTAGGCCAACTATGGTTTATTTCAAGTAGATATAACTATAATATAACTATAATATATATAATATATAATATATTTATATATATATAGTTATTATATATATAAATATTATGTATAATGTATATAGATAGATAGATAGATAGATAGATAGATAGATGAGATGAGATGAGATGAGATGAGATGAGATGAGATGAGATGAGATGAGATGAGATTAGATTAGATTAGATCGATAGATGGATAGATAGATAGATAGATTAATATATATATATATATTTATTGATAGATAAATAGATTAATATATATATATGTGTGTGTACATATAGATTTATATTATCGAAGGAAATTTAGAAGTCAAACTTCCGACAATGTGGACAGATGGAAAAGCAGAGGTGGGAAGAGTCAGAGAAGAGAAGAAGAAAGAAGATCAGAGAAGAGAAAGAGTCAGAGGGAAGAAGATGCAGGTGCGCGAAAAGGTAGAAAAGTCGCGATTCACAGTGTTTTCCAATGATTTGTGGCTCCGGAGGGTCGAAAAGTAGGCTCGCTAAAGCGGCGTGTGCGGAGCCATCTGGCCAGATGAGAACGTTCTGCGGCGCGAAGCACATTTGGAAGTCAAAATGTACAAAAAACCTCAGGTTCGGAACGCTTTTGGAAGTGGAGATGTCGAAAAAGTGCATGCCGTTGTGGCGCGAAGCACATTTCCAAGTCAAAATGTACAAAACACACCATGGTCGGACCACTTTTGAAGTTTCAGATGTGGTTTTGCGTGGCAGGCGCAAGAGATTCCGCACCTTGCTAAAAGTGAGCAGAACGTGAGGGTTTTGTAGCATTTCCAAAAACGATGGCAGGTGTGGGACCTGTCCAGATACATTTTGCGTGGCAGGCGCAGTACAAGTCAGATCTTCAGGTTTGCTAAAATGATTTTGCGTGGCAGGTGCAGTACTTTAGACAGATGGAGTGGAAAAAATGCAAAACGCATCGGTAGGAGGCCGTCAGCTCTGCACTCAACTTTCCATTTTTGAAGGATGTCTCGCAGAATTGCTTCGTTTTTGGTGTTGTCAGATAGACAGATAGATAGATAGATAGATAGGTAGGTAGGTAGGTAGGTAGAAAGATAGATATATAGATAGATTAGATTAGATTAGATTAGCTTAGCTTAGATTAGATTAGATTAGATTAGTTTAGATTAGATTAGATTAGATTAGATCAGATAGATAGATAAATATATATATATAGATAGATAGATAGATAGGTAGATAGGTAGTTAGTTGGTTTGGTAGTTAGGTAGATAGATAGATGGATAGATAGATAGATAGATAGATGGATAGACAAGTACAACTGCAACTGCAACTACAATTACAACTGCACTACACTACCACTACCACGCCAAGTACACATATTTTTTACAAATAAACCACGCTACCTTACACTAATTACACTACACTACACTAATTACACAAATTACATTAATTACGCATTACACTAATTACACTACAACTGCGACTACAACTGCTACAGCTACAACTACAACTACACTACATTACACTACACTACACTAATTACATTACGCCAAACTTCACTAGACTACAACTACAACTACTGCCACACTACATTACACAACACTACTCTACACTAATTACACTACACTACACTAACTACAACTGCAGCTACATCTACAACTACACTTCACTAGGCTACACTACGCTAGACTACACTACAGAACGCAACACTACAGCACACCATACTACACTACATTACATTACACTACACTCAGTACACCACACCACAGCTACAACTACACTACGCTAGTTACACTACACTACACTACAGCTACAACTCCACTACACTACAGGTGCAGCTACAGCTGCACTACATCACACTACACCCAGCAATTGTGGGTGAGGTGACCACTGCAACCATTTGCAACCACTCCAAAAAACACAACTCCAACCACCTTTCGGTCCATCAGTGGATTCGCTCTGCCATCCATGCATCACAACAACTCACCCCTCCTATAGTGTCCTATCTTTGAACCTTCCGCCACCGCTTTGTGCGGTACTACTGGCTTATATTTATATACATATAAATATACATATATATATACATATATATATATAAATATATATATAGTGGGGCTTGAAAAACAACTTATATTCGGCAACCCAGTGCATTGGCCTTTGTGAACTCTAAACCCATGCTGAGGTGCTCGATCTGAAGGCGACCGGCGCACCAACGCTGGGGATGGGTCAATCTTGGATGGGTAGTTCAATCCTTTAGTCTCTGGGTATCAATGGGTTTATCTACTAACCAGCTAAGAATTTAATTTGTTGCAGGGTATCCACGGGTATCTAAGATTGCCCATGTATTTTCATACATGAACCAACCATTCTAGGCTACCTATGGCCACCTAGGCTGCCAGGGTTTCGACCCACCATGACTCAGCCCAGTTTTTTTTTGTGCAGGTGAGGTGCCAGGAGAGAGTTTGGCACTCAGGGGAATCCAGTGGTGAGGTGCCAGGGTTTCCTGAAGTTTGGTAAACATCCGAACGGTTCCTGAAGTCAGTGAATGACTCGTGTCATCACAATACTGTATATGGTTGGCATTAGCAGCACTTGACATTTGGTTCTAGAATGGCTTAACCACCAGGAAGGGTTTTGGAATGGGAACTGTCAAGTGGCAGAAAATTACCATCTACGACGCTTGAAAACTGGCTACGGCCCTTTAAGACTTTCCTATGAAACCCCTAATCACAAACCGATTGCCCTCTGGTAATCAAACATGGCCATGGGACATCCTCCATTTGTCGATAAATTTCCTGTTCAAATGCAAATTTTTAGGGGATTTCTCATTGCCATGTTGTATCACAAGTCAATTGGATCTGCCGAGCATGTGCTGACTTCCAGTTTCATGCCAGGGTGGGGATGTTGCAGGGGTCCTAACTGATTTGTAGTTTTTTTTTGAAACATCACCATCTGAGATGACATGATCGTGAAAAAATGTTGGTCGAGGTTCCCAAAAGAAGTGTTTTGTTCATGCGTAGGCCGAAGGTTCTCTAAATTTAGAGAGACTCTTCGGAGACATAACCCGCCACATGGGGATATATATATATATATAATTCCAACCACGATATTGGAATATCAAACCCACAAAATGAGATTTGCCAGCGCACCGTTGTATTTTTCATTCGCATCTGGACAAATAAGACGATATCTGAACCCCGATAAAATTGGCAATTTTCCATAGCAAACTGCTACAATACCAGAGGGTAGACACAAGTTCCAAGAAACGGGATGGGTTGGTCCAATGCAGCAAAAACCTGAAAATGTTTTTAAAAAAAGTAGGGGAAGACCATGATAAACCATGATGTTTTTTTTGGTTTACCCAATTTTCAGACAACCCCTGTAGCTTGTAACTTCCCAATACTAATACAATTTACATCCATTTACATTTAGAATTTGATGAGAACATCCGACAGAGAGAAAAAAACGATGTTGGTGTACCTTTAAGACAATTCTAAGCCGCTCCCGCTCCGTTCTTTCACTGCTTTTTCACGTCAGATTTGCCTGTGGAACGTACTTTCATCCAGTGACTCGGCGCACCAAAAAATGGCGGTTTCATGGGATAGTCATGGGGATATCATGAGATAGTAACCACCAAACTTAAATATCCAGTAGGTCAGTAGGTGGTTTTTCCCAGTTACTCAGTTCCTGAGCTAATAAGATATAAGATCGTTCAACTCCAGCAGTTAACGAAATTAACTAGGATTTATGCATGTTTAGTGTATACTTTGGTTCATGGGGGTGAGACCAGTTTGGGGTGAGACTGGGGCACAGTTTTTCAGTTCACAGTTTTCATGTAGGTTTAATTCAACCAGAAAAACATGTCACGGTGGGGCACCACCTAGGTATGAATGTTTAGCACCCTATTCTGATTTGACCGTCAAATTTTGCGGTGCGAAGGTAGCTGTCAAATCTGTCGCAGGTCACCATGGATCTTTGAAAATCCTTATTGTGTGAGTCACACTACCTGGTTTATTGGGGATGGCATATATAATCCATACTGGATACCTATTCGTCCACCGGTGGCCTGAGAGATAAGATGAGATAAGGGTATGTGTCATGGCAACGAGAAGGTCAACCAACAAATACGGGGATGTAACCAACAAACATAGGATATAAATATCACCAGTGATACCGGAAAAACGTGGGAATACTTCGTCTTCTGCAGCTTTTGAATCCCGTTTCTAACATCAAGCTGAGATGACCATCGCAAGTATTGCAAGTGACAAATCTTGTGGGTGAGACCTCACATCTTTACTGCTCTAAGCACTTTGTGAGACTGTCTTTCGGGTTGGCTTCTGGGCTCTAAACACCTTCTCAGATGGTATTTGGAGAACAAAAAAACATTGTCAAAGTGTGTGATCCCACATTACTTGCATCCCAATACATGCTAATTGATTGATGGTGTACTAGTAGCATAGATTTCCATCAAGTTTGATTAAACATTCACTCGGTGTTCTTCATACCCCCGATCACACGTGAACTATGTATCGTAAAACCATGTATTAAACAAAAAACACCCAAAAATAGAAAGGTCAAAGGAGTCAAAGGAAACGATTTTCGTTCTAATTCCAATTTTATCCCTGCTTGGCCAGGTTTAGCAGTGGTGGAGACAGCTCCAAACGCTCCAGGTGTGGAACATGGATTTCATCGGATTTCAGCATGCGAAATTGGGATGGTCATGGAACCATTGGATGTCACCTGCAAAATTGGGATCTTCACCGGCTTAACCTCAAATTTGAGCAATGAACCTGGGGATTTCTAGCAAAACGTTTGAAACCAAGCAAAGAATCGGATTTAAGCAGCACACATTGGATTGGCTACGACATGGAATTTACTGATTTATCTTACATTTCCGCCTTTTTTGCGGATTTCACCCAAGTATCATGAAATGAAATCTTAGCCAACCCGCAAATTGAGATTGTCACCTACCAACAGTCTGAACCTTAGTTCATGATACTTGCATATACCTCCCAGTTTCTGGGAGTTAAAGATCACTTGAAATGGTAGTTTCATGTAGTTTCATAGTGGTTGGACCGTTGGATCGTCTGGCGGGAAAATTTCCAGGTCTTAGTGGGTACCTATTTTCCTAGGAACTTGGAGGAACAACAATGGGATCAGAGATTCAAAGATATATGCCATTTGATATTACATACTATACATTACGTTACTATATGTACTATTTCTGTAGAACAATTGTATATATATATATATTTATTTATATATATATAGTATGATTCACTATAATGTGTGTATATGTGTGTATACTACTAATGTGTTTGTAATATATACATACACATTGTAGTATGATTCAGAGTAATTTTCATCTCTTTCCACCGGGGATGAGGATAGCAATGATGGTTTCGCTTACCCTCTGGTTCTTTAACATGGCCATGGAAAATCACTATTTTTTATCCTTTGTTTCATACTGTTCCATAGCTATGTTAAATAACCTTCATGATCTTCATGTTCCTTCATGTTTCATCCCTGTGATGATGATCCCAACTATTCCCGAAGGAGATGGTTCCAGGGGTGAAATCATCCATTTGTTGTTTTTTCCCCAAACAGTGTGTCCACACTGATAGGTTCTTACGGTAGCTGTAAAGGCCGGTGCTTGATCAGGGTGCTCACTCTGGTCTGCGGCCTTTTACGTGTAAATTTCCGTGTAAAGTGGCTCTTGTGAAATGTTGACGTGCATTTCGATTGCGCAGGCTCGCACAAAGTGTGGTCCTTGGGATCGGTCCTTGGGATCGGTCCTCCTCCTCAACATCATCATGCTCAACATCAAATCCTCAACATCATCATCTTCCTCCCCTTTCACATCATCATCCTCAACGTCATCCTCCTCCACCTCATCTTCCGCAACATTCTCATCCTTTTCCTCATCCTCCTCAACATCATTATCTTCCTCCTTCTCAACATCATCATCCTCCACCTTGTCCTCCTCCACTTCATCTTCCGCATTATCATCCTCCACCTCATCGTCCTCAACATCCTCATACTCATCCTCAGCCTCATCCTCAACATCATCACCCTTAATATCATCTTCTCAACATCATCATCATCATCATCATCATCGTCATCATCATCACCATCACCATCACCATCGTAGTTCTCAGCATGATCATCCTCCACCTTATCATCCTCCACTTCCTCTTCCGCATTGTCATCCTCATCCTCATCCTCATCCTCATCCTCCTCAACATCATCATCCTCAACATTATCACCATCAACCGCATCATCCTCAACATCATCATCCTCACCATCACCACCCTCAACCTCATTATCCTCAACATCATCCTCCTCAACATCATCATCCTCAACCTCACCATCCTCTACATCATCGTCCCCCTTCGTTATCATCATCTTCATCATCATCATGGTCGTCGCCGTCGTCATCATCATCATCATCATCTTTATCAAGATTATCATGCATTATCCTCCTACTCCCCCCGCACTGTTTGAGGTCTCTTGCCGGGATAATTGTTCTGCAGCCTTCTGATTTTCCAGAAAGAGCCTGGAGGTTTGTAGTTTTCGCGTCCGCCAGGTCTCAATGAATTTCGCAAACAAGAAGTGCCTAACGCGAATTGAATTTTAAAGCAGCTGCTGCATGCATGTGCCAAGTCTGCCAAACCCTTCCTATTTCGATTGAACACCGATTCCTGAAGTACTGTAAAGGAGATATTGTGCAATCAACAGTACTTGGGGTGTGGCAGACTTGAAAGCCATTGTTGCAAGGTTCTTGACTGTACAGTGCAGGGTATGTTCCTGAAGGACTTGCCTTGACCCTGGGCCACGTTCCGGGCAAGGCGCCTTCAACCATGCAAAGTTTATGCAATCAAGAGCCCCGTGGCGAACAATCGGGAAATGGGGCGATAATCCATGATGATCCTACATTTTCTAGGTGAATTAGTTGGAACACCAGCAGGAAACTTTCATATTTGGAGGTTAAAAACAATGGTTTCTTGATGTTTCCTGTAGAATTTTCTCTTGAAACCATTGAGATGAGGGTGCGGGCCTTTTCGTCAGAGAGTGACTTTTTCATCTAACCTAGAGATGCTGCACCTTCATGGTTCTTCATCAATCTCAATTTCTCTGCCCTCTTTCCTGACGCTTGTCCCGGAAAGGATGCGTCTTGTCGCGTGCTGACTGCAGCAGCGACACGAAAAATGCGCGCGAGATGACCACTCTGCGCGCACATTGCGCAGAGCAGAGCTGACAGCCTTGAAATAAGGATGCCGATTTGAGACAGCTACCCAAAGATGTATACATATATATATATATTTATTTATTTATAATGTATTTACATATCATATAATATAATATATATATTATAGATTTATATAGATAGGTATATTATATTGATTATATTGTTTTTTGATGTGTGTGTGTAGTGTCGTGAAATATTTGATTTCTTTTTAATATAATATGATATAATATAATATAATATGATTTAATTTAATATAATAGAATTTAGTTCAATTTAATTTAGTTTAATATACTATAGCATTTAATACTTCAAATAAGTTAATAAAGTTTTGGAAAATACAACATAATAAAATACAATACAACATAAAGTCATATGATCTCATTTAATAAGACATAATGTAATATATTCCAACATGATATTTAATGTAATTTCATATGGTATCATTGATGTTTAATAAACTATTTTTGTAGTATGTATGATTTAAATTACACAAACAATTTCATATCATTTAACATGGTGTACGATGGTTTAACTTAACATCATATAATAGAATAGGATGGAATACAGTTTAATATACAATACAAAATATAATATGATTTAATATGTTTCAATGTATATATATATATATATATTATACAAGTTTTTTTTGCATAAATAAAAAAAATACTATATATATTTTTAATTAATATGTAATCGAAAATATCAGTTGATATTTTCATAGTAAATTTCTCATTTGATACCTAAGATTATATACGTAATATTCTTGAATATCCAAGAAAATTTGCAATATTTAATTTACACATAATCTATGATATATATATATATATTTTTAATCACTCATAATTTAATCTAATACAATTAATATCTTAAATTACATAATATTTTAGCATTACATATGGTATACTATTTTATCATATCATTTGAAATAACCTAGTAGTAGCATATTACACTAAAATACAATACAAACTAATATAATTAAATCAAATATAATATGCTCTGGTAACATATCATATCATATATAGCATAATCCAGTATAATATGATATAATTTCATTTAGTTTAATATGACATGATGTAATATAAAAAAATCTATAATAATATAAATAAATAAATGCATATATATATATATATATATCATATATATATATAATCTTTATAATCCTCCAGTATCGCCCAATGCCTTTTTCCATGTTTTTTTTTCCAACATGGGTCAAGTTGTAGGGCCGTGTCTCTGGGATGAATCCTCCAGGGTGTTTCCATATGAAAATGACCATTCGGGGGGCCCTACACCATTTTCAGACATTATAGAACGGGCTAGCGATAAAAACAGGATGGATCGACTCAAACATATCATATCTGTAAATTATATGTGTATATATATATATATATGTATTTATTTATATATATATATATAAAATATTCATCCCTATGGATCCGGCCGTAACTTCTTAGGAAGTCTGACTGGGATATGATCTGTGGGGTGTCTTGTACCTTCTCAGGAGGTGTTTGGATCCATAGGGATTAATATCTTCATGGGGCCACCTTAATATCACCATATGATTATATAAAAGACATAATATCACCATAATATCACCATAATACGGTGGATGGAAGAAATCCTGCACCAGTTGATAGGTGGTTTATCCCGGTTTCCACCATCCAAGGTGATGCAGGATTTCTTCCATCCACAGTATCACCATAATATCACCATAATATCACCATAATATAATATGACACAACCAAAGAAAACACGACTGTCATCAGTTTTCGGCAACTTGGACAATGACCGATCCGCATCCGACGATCCAAAGGTTTCCACTTCCGTTTCCGTTCCCATCACAGGGATTGGAGTGGGACGGTAACCAAGAATTAATAGTGGTTAATAATGGTTGATAATGGTTATAACCGGTAATAATAATTGTAATAATTGTTTGGTAATGATTGAATAATGGAATAATAATTGAATAATTGTTATAAATAATGGTGAATAATGATTTGTTAATCCCATCGTCCCATCCCCTTTTTTTTGAAACAACCCCGACAAAAGGTCCCATTTTTCGGGGAATTTCATATGGATGACTTTGCTTGATTTATATAATTTCCTCCATTCATGCCCTGTTAATGGTGCTCCTTAAAATCAATATAGCTTTCTGGGCTTTCAGACGCAACTGCATGCGTGGTCCTTTCAAAGGGCCATGGAACAGTCAAGGAAAGTCCAAGACGCTGTGCAGGCCTTAGGCACTGTGCCAGGCACATTGCCAATTGTAAGATTGAATCCCCTCGGCATATTGCAACCAGATGCAAGTGCATGTTGATCCCAGCGCACTCTCTGAAGCAATCCTGTTGCTTGCTTAAGGCAAACTATGTGTTTGAATCAATTGCCAGTGGTTTAGTTCATAGAAGCTCATACTGTTTAAATCAAGTGTCATTCATTATTCAAGCACATTTAGTTTACTGTTATTGATGTTGTTCCTAAACATCTATGAGCTGAAGTCAGCTCAAGAAATCCTGGGACTTGCTCCAAATCGTCCTGGGATCACGTTACGGGCTCAACCACCTAGTGTTTGCAAGGGATCCTCGAGCACATCGTATAGACCCATATTAAACAATGGTGAATAATATAGATGAAGTTTTCTTAAAATGGGGGATCTCCAAAACCATGGGTTTCAATACTAGAATCGTCTGATTTTGGATGATTTGCAGAAGCCTCAAGCTACCACCCCATTTTAGTAGACCTCCAAATAATTTTGTCGATGAATGGGGGCCATTGCCTAAGTATGCCATATATGAATCATCGATGCCTCATTATCTAAAATATTAGATTCTCCTCAAGTCATCTTTATATGGACCATGGCCCGTTTGTGGATGAATTTGCCTATTCAATATTGTGACTTTCAATAGCTCTCTGAAAGTAACTTGAATTACAATGGGCAAATGGCCGCTGAAAATCGAATCGTTTTGTGTGACGCAACCTGCGATCGTCATGGACTCTCTTTGTGCGCCTGATGGCCAGAATTTTCTAAACGCCCAGCGGTTGCAGCCGCCATTTTTGGAAGACGGTGCTGAGATGAGCGACGGGGAAAGGGTGATGGTTGGCAGGTTGGGGGGAACACCCAAAGCTGGAAGCCAAATGACCCCAGAGGTTTAGCTCTGCTGGGTCATTTGGGTTCCAGGATGAATTGATTTTTGGAGATGAAAATGGTAGCTCATCTCTAGCTCAACTTGGGGCATGGGCTCCCAATTGTTGATGGCCCAGTTGTGGATATGGTTCTCCGTCGTGAAGACGACATCTCCACATGTTTGAAGGCACCTTTTTTCGTAATTTGTGCATCTGTAGAGGGCAAATGCAGCCACGTGTCATCAAAGGGACTGGGCTCCAGATGGCTGACTTTCAGCTTGCATCAGCTTCCATCAGTCAGCTTGTTCATTTTTCATGGCTTGTTCCCCTAGTGGTATTCGGTCATATTCGGCCAACCCTCTACTATGAACTTCCGAAAACCTAATTTTAGTTTTGATGAATGAAAACAAAAACTACAAGCATCTACAAACCAACTGCTGGTTAGTTCTTAGTTGGGTCACCAGTCATCTATAGCGCGAAGAGGATGGTGGTAGAGAAATCTCGGACTCCAGGATCAAGCTTGGTGGATGGTAGGTTAGTCATGATTTGACAATGAATTGTCATTTTGATAGGAACATCGAGTACCTAGACCCTCAACTCACCAAGGCAAATTGGTGATTACACATTTTTTATGAACATGTTTATTTTTGTGTTGGTCGACTGAGGGTCAAGGATCCAGCAAAAATCGGGAAACTTTGTTGACAGATATCTCATTGCATGGACTATTCTTCATGTATAGAACATTCAGCCATCGAAAGCCCTGATACCTTGGTTACCTTCAGCCGAACTGGGCGTCAAAAGACCGCTACTGGGTCAGCCAGCTGGATATGATCATATCGATTGCTGTATATAAAGTTCGTTGTAAGTTTTCTGCGGATTCCCATACAATCCCCCAAAGAAATATATGTGGGTAATGGATGTGTGGGTTCAGACATTTGTTCTGTTTGTTCCTCCCCTACCTGGAATGATGAGCTCAGTTCTTTTTTGGGGGATGGGTTGTTGAAACCAACTAATATCACTATAAACAGGTGGTAACAATCATCCCCAAATGGTAGGTTTGTTATTGGGTTACCCAAAATTAATTGTTGATTGGCAGAAGATGATCAGAACAAAAGGTGAAGCGTTGAAATGACTGATGGACATCCCCCGCTATTCAATACCCAAGATCCAGGGGAGTGATCACATGTGACTGCGGTTTCGACTGCTGTTTCTGACCTTAAAATGATCTGTGCTTCAAAACCCAAGTGATTTGGTTTCCGTCCCAGTATTTCAACTGGACCAGCACAAGAGGAGAGGGGACAAGATCCGGTCAATAACTTGGAGCAGAGAAGTGTTACAACTTTCAATCTTTGTGGATTTCCCAAGCTTTGCACCAGCATGTTGGATGCATAATCCAGACAGTTCCAGCAAGTTAGTTCAGACCAATATCATCCCGGACAGGCCTCCACGACTCCACGACTGGTGGAAGTCAATCCATGTCAATCGCACGCCGAGGCTGTACCGACAGGGCAAGCAAGATCGTGTGGCAGACTTCTTGTCCCATGATCTTTCGCAGGAACCCTGGCGAAGCAAGGCGCGGACATGTGCGCAGAAAGCGCATTGGAAGCCCAATAATAACCATCAGGCCCCATGAAGACGCGAAATTCCCGCATTTTGTTGGCGACATTCCAGCTATGTCCAATCATTTTCCGCAGATGATCCTCGATGTATCATGATTTCTGTAATATTTTACATTTCGTTTTTTTAATAGGTATATACATATATAATCATGTAAATGTATATAATTATATATATAATCCCTTCTCCCTAATACTCAACGTCTCCCCCTAATAATAAACACTGCAAGTAGTTTTTAGTAGTAGGGGGGTATTTATGATTAGGGAACCAAATCGGAGTCATGTTATTCAGGCATTATAATGGAGGAAGGGATTAAAATCAATTAAATTTCTTTATATAACGCAATTAGAATATTGCCAAAAATAGGATTTCGAAGCTTCCCCCTAATACTAAATTAAAACCCTTAATAATAAAAACTATTTTTTCCGATCTCAAAATCAATTAAATTTCTTTATATAACACAATGAAAATAGTGCCAAAAATGGGATTTCGAAGCTTCCCCCTAATACTAAACACCCCGGGGTTGACAAGTTTTGAGTATTAAGTGGGGAAACCCACAAATGGTACGTTGATTTTAAAATTGTTTTCTGGGGATCAATTAAAAATCAAATTGGCCAATCTGAAATTTTCAAAAATGGAGATGGACATTAGTTTTTAGTATTAGGAGGGGGTTTAGTAATAGGAAGAAGGGATTAATTGCATGTATGTTATATAAATTTTCACATCACAATACACATCTTGGCAAATCTTGGGACTTGAAATATCGCCCCATCCTGCAACAATCTCAACAGAGTCGTTGCCTTTGCCTATGACCTGGTCTGGTAGGTGAATGGTGGACTTATTCGCCATACCCAGACCCTCCAAGTACCTACAAAAAGTTGGTTTTTCATGGGTTATATACAGTGATAATATATATATATAATTATATATAATATGTATGCATAATACATATATATATATATACATACACGAGGCGATAAAAATAAGAATAATAATAATAATAAATAATAATAATAACAATTATAATAGATTATAACACGATACCACCAACTTATCTAAGATCAACCAGCTTAAGATTACCTGGGTTTGTGTGAAAATTGTTAGTTTTCCCTGCAAGTTACAATTTCAATGAGAACATGATGATAAATCAATGGCTATATAGTGGATTTAGGGCTACTTTTTTTCAGGCAATCCAATATGCAGATGGAAACAAACGCAGGAATATGATACAATATGATATTCCACTACCGATTAACTTTTGGCAGTAGACTTTGCCATGATAATTCTTAGGGTGACATCACAGCCATAATATTGAGTGCGCCATAATCCTCGCTACAAATCCACCTAGAACTGGGCTTGTAAACTACTCGCGGTAATTACCATTAGCATCTATTAACATGTATGAAGTGTAGTATTATCATAAACCCAACATCCATCAAGTGTAGTTACATTGATCATATATTAACATCATTTAACATCTGTAAACCCAACAGTTCGCGACGTTTCTTTTTTGCACCAAGCGGCCGCCGAACGCGTCAACGTTCGCGCCGTTCCGCCGTTCCTCCGGCGTCAGGCTGAGAAAAACGCCTTCGAGTTGGCCTGAACCTTGGTCTGGTTGGCTGAGCAAAAAGCCGTGTCACCAAAATGGGGAGATACCTGGAATTGTATTGTGTATATTAGTTATATTGTATTAAATTTGTATTCTATTGTACTATAATATTTTTTTTAATATATTGTATAATGGTTTATTACATTTTATTATATTATATTACATTGTATATATTTTTATGTTGTAGTATATTTGATAATAATATATTGCATTATATTTATTAGTGTATTTTGTATTATCTTATTGTACTATACTGTATTATATTTTATATATTGCTATATTGTATTCTATTATATGTTGTTTTATTATATTGTATCATACTATATT
>Ga0126342_10009745_pt1 | contig 17206 bp, 19 predicted proteins | sample Cyp1metagenome_FD_92528 | JGI IMG/M metagenome (GOLD analysis project Ga0126342, IMG submission 92528) | Coral microbial communities from Lord Howe Island, Old Settlement Bay, Australia - Cyphastrea 1 metagenome | ecosystem: Host-associated > Invertebrates > Cnidaria > Coral ... | reverse complement strand
TATATACCAAGGCCACCTACCTTGATAGATAAGATAGATAAAGAAATAAATAGTGGAAAACATATATCACACAATCAGAGGTAGAACTAAATCACCAAGGACCCTAGAATCAAATTCCAAAGAACCCCTATCGGCTGCATATATATATATACCAGCAAAACCAAAATCGTAAGAATTCTTACAGCTGTCCCAAAATCGCATTTTTGTTTAAATTCTTGCAACTCTCCGGTTGTACCTGAAAATTCTCGCAACTGTAAGAAATTGTTGCAACTCTTACGTTTTGGGATTATAATGAGTTATTTCTTATTTTTTCATATGTGCATCATCCCTTCATGTTTCCCATCATCTTTTTGATCATCAATCATTTTTAGCGTCACCCAAGAGCTGGTGCCTTAGGGATGCCATGTACAAATCATATGTACGGTCAATTGTTGCTCGTGGTGAAACTCTTCTGGAAAACCTTGAAATCACTCCCACAAAACTCTCATCGATCTGGGTGGCGTCCACCAACGGTGACTCGCACCATTGGTGGGTCTCACTCCATTTCTTCAAAAATTTGAACGTATGGTATAACATATGAGGTTTGGCATGTAGTGGAAACCTCGGCTGAGACATTGCCAAAGAAATCTCAGCACAGCGATTCTCCGCACGAAGAAAAGTCAGCCCCCAATCGCCCACTTGACATGCTTCATCAGCACGCAGCCATGCACCAGAGCGGTACAACAAGCGAAAGAGGGCATTCATACTTCTCCTAATGCTTCAAACCCCAGTGAAAAAATGAAACTTGAAATTAATTTAGATTTAGTTATTTTATGTGATTTTGATTGGTATGGCTAACGCGTTAACTGGTGAAGCTAATTTGTTTAATTTCAAATAAATTATCTTTTAATGTTGCTGATAGATTAAATTGATTTGGGGTACTTCAAGCTGCTTTAAAGTATTGAAGAATGACTCAGGGTATTTCATTAAGGGTATGGGCACGCTAATTTAGAATTTAATTAATTTATTGCGTAGCAAACGAAATGAAAATAAGATGCGCCGTGCAGGAAAGATTCGTTGCCAAAGCGATCAAAGGCACCCTGCCATCAACCTGGCCCAGTTCAGATATGAGGTCATCATGTAGAAGTGTCTCGATCCATTCCTTCCATTGTTGTTTGAACAATTGAATTCCATGAAAATTATTGCAGTGAAAAATTCAAAGTAAATTAAAACCATTAAGATTGATGAACTTGAAAAATATGGGTAGCCAGGTTTCAAGCAACAGCGCAGTTGTAGCACCTTTCTGCCATGTACCCTCTGGCCAGTCGAGGCTGGACTTGAATCCCAGCGTGTCCCGGCTAATCTTCGTTAAGTATGGTCGCTCCTTAATTATTTTGGCCAAAATCAGTTTTCAACAACTAAACGCAACAAATTTTGAAATTATAGTTCTGCAGCATGTTAAAAAGAAAGGAAAGCATTCGATTCTACACCAAAGACAGCTTCTTTCTTCATCTTGCAAAATGTCAGCCAAAGGGAGGACATGGAAGCGAAGCGCGTCTCAACAGAGCCACCTGGGAACACTTCCGAAAATTGCTGTAGGACCACCAGAACTGATGCCACGAAATATCGGCCCGCTCCCAAATGAAAATTGTGGAAAAGGTCCGGTCGAAGGATCCAAGCTCTGAAATTTGGTTCAGCGGGGAGGTCCAAAATCCAAGGTGACATTGTTTCCCAAGGGCACAAGGCCTTAGACTGGAATCGATGGAAAAAAGTACGGTGATGAAACATCAAAAAGAACAAAGGACAAACCCAACACTTGTTCAAAAGAAATTGTGCTTAAACCTTTAAGCCCAGTAACAGCTGCACTGCACATCGTTCTCTCAAATCCAGGAGCATCACTTACATCGGTAAAGGGGAATCCGTCATATCCTGCCAAGCAAAGGTGACAGATACCTTCTGATTGCATAGCGGATTGCCCCCTCTTAGGTGCCCTTCTGAAGTGCCTTGTCAAATGACCGCATTCAATGAGGAATGGCCAGTCTCCCTTGATGCCAGTGACTACCAGTCTGAGTTTGCATGGGGCATCCGGCTTTCCAATTTCTACGCCATTCCTCATTGCACTCACCAGGTCGCCAGATACCAATGCCATGCCCTCATCCAAAGCTTCGGGATGGTCTGCATAGGTTTCACGGAGGGCTGCAAATGCAAGCCATCGACAAAGTTCCTTGGCAAATCACTAAATCACTGGAAAAATTGAAAACACAATGCAAGCCAAAAAGCAAAGCAACAAACAGCATTGTAAAACAAACATACAGTAAATAATGAGTGAAGGCACTGGAGGCCCAAGCCTGTATTTGACTCCGCAGGTCAAAGAATATAAAGTTAAAACCGTAAAGTAAATTAGAATATAATCTATGACATGTCCTTTAAATCAATGTACTATACCAATCGTCAAGTAGCATGTTCAGCCTTTGGCTGGCCATCTGCTTTTTGACAGGTTGCTCGATAGACTTGCTAGTTCCACGGCCAAGCACCGGCGACCAACTGAGCAGCATGATCGGAGATTTGCGCTTACCTGCAAGTAGAATTATGAATAGTACATCACATTCATTTATTCCTTTTAAGTTTTTTGGGGGTGACAACATATCTGCCGAAAAAAATCTTGCAGCTAAAATTCTTCGTCCCTCATCACCATGAAGCTTTATGGGCAATGCTGTTGCCAGCTGGCTTGGCGATAGAATGCCAAAGATCTCATGGCTGGGATATAATGCTCGAAACCTTGACCAATATGTCACAAGTGCTTGTTCTGAAGATGTCATATCCTTCTCCGGAAGAATCGAATCCAAGCAGTTCCACTGGTTCAGCATTGCGACCATATCCGTAGGTTTCAGCCATGGGTAACCTCCAGCATTTCTGCGTGCAAGTCAGCACATCTTAAAATTATTCAAAACAGGTTTGCTTCATGGGCTTAATATTATTGAGAATTAATATTTGCTGTCATGGCACGATCATTGTCACCAACCGTTCCGAAGCTTACAGGTATAGGTGCCCGAAGATTCACTTCATCCAAGGCTTTGAAGCATTCTCTAGCCTTAATTGATCCAAGCGAGAAAATTTTAAAAGCTACTTATATTAATTAAGTCATTCCTACAACTGGATTGAAAAAAATAAAAGCATGCAGCTCCAGGCACGGCATGGGATGCTCCTTTTGCTAATCTCACAAGAACAGGATCGTTTCTTTCAAAGCCTAATCGCCTATCGTCTTCCAAAATAGCCGCAGCATGTTCTGCAAGTTGAATGGCGGGTGCCTTTGCTGCGCTTGGTGGCAGAATAGGTGACAATCATTCATGCTGATTACAGAAGACTTCGGGTGAATTAGCTGGAAGGCTTCAGGGATAATTTAAGATTTAGGGCGAATTAAATCTTAAAAAAATCATGGCGGCTTCAGGGTTTTTGTTTTAATTATCATTAAATAAATAATTTCAGTAATTAATTATCATTCTCAGGGTTTATATGTTTTCAGAAACTAATTATGATAAATTGGGTTTAAGTTATAATCTGGCTGGAGTTTCAAATCTTAAATTTAGCAATTATGTTTAAGCATGCAACCTATCTTGATGTTCAGATAAATCTGCATTGTTAGGGCTTCATTGTCAGGGTGATGAGGGACTAGCAGAATGGAATTATTTTGTACCTTATCTAAAGACTTTGGAGCTTTCAGGAGAATGTCGAATTTAGTTTCGATCAGCCAATTAAATTGATGAGTCTGATAATTGAATTTGATAAATTCTATTTAAAACTACTCTAAAGGCGAGGCGCTCCTCGGGCAAGGCTTCTGGCAAGGCTGGAAGCAGTTCTGCTGGCACGCAGCTGGCGAGATCGCTTCAGAATGCGACCTGGCTTGTATACAATGCAGCGTTGCTTTAGGTTAAAAAAGGGGCATGTACTAGCAGCATAAATTTAGGTCACCATTTTTTTTTACTTAAGTGCATCCAGTGGACCCATAACTGCAGCAGACATTAAGGTCAGGCTCTTTTTTCTCACATGTGGCCAGATCTAAGTCTTCAAAGATCTACCAATCATGCGCACTCCCGCATATGATTTGCAGGTTGGCGCCATGAACCCCCATCACCCCTAAAGATTTCAAAGATACTTGGCTTTGATCATATTGATCATGGGGTAGAGTCTCAGCTCCTGCAGTCCCAAGGCACAACAAATTAGTAAAATTGCTGCAATATGACTCAATATGTTTGAACAGTACAGCTGGCTAGCTTTCTTCAGTTTCATGTAAATAAAAAACAACTTGCACTGCAGGGGTGAGTGCCTTTAGACCCCATGGCAACACTAATATGCACACGCCCGCTGTTTCAAGCAGGTAGGTGCCATGTAGGGGACAGTGTCGAATCAGGCTGCATTCTTGGGTGCAGCCTTCGCTTTACGCTTCGGCTTTGCCTTGCCTTCAGATCCAGGTTCTCCAGGTTCCCCTTCGTCACGTCGCCTTTTCTTCGACTCAGCCAAGAGCATTTTGTAGGTGTGCTCGGACGCCATGATTTTCACACACCTGAGATAATTCATCGAAAGATTTTCAAAACCATTGTTAAAACCTACATGGCACTAGATATAATGAATAACATACCAACATGAAAAATGTTAGTGAAAAAGCTCCGATGGTTCAGCCAAGGCACGGGGAACGAGCGGTCGCCTTCGCGTCGTTGATGCGCTGGAGGATCCTGGGGGGCAAGCAGGGGCAATTAATGATCCTTAACCGGTAATTATCACCATATGATATTCTTCAAATTATTGTTGTTGTAGCGACATTTGATGATGATTATTAAAGATTCTGATGATGTAGCCAGGGAACTGTTCCATAGAACCTTCATTTGCTTCCAAGTAGTGCTGGGCTTCTGCCAACTGCAGAAATGACCCCTCGAAGGCCTGCAGGACATCCTTCATATCTTTACAAAACCTCATCATGCGAGCTGCATTAAGATAAATTCAACCTATACTTTAGATGATAAAATAATTTAATCATTGGTGTGGGACGTAAGTTCATAGGTGGAAAATAAGAACTAATACCAAAAAACATAACAATATATTTACTGAACCTGCTGACAAGAAACTTCTTGGTTCGCTCATTCGTGGCTTCATCAATTTGCTGCAGCCACTGCACAACCTGACTGGCCTTTTGGTGAACGGAGTCAGTGAAGGCCTTCAGGTTCTCTTTGACTTCATTGGGGCCGTTTGCTGCGACAGATCCAACCTTCCCGGGCTCACCTGCTTCAACTCTACAGTTATCAGTGAGGGCCAGATGCTCGAGGGGCTGGCTTGGCATGTCCTGATTGGCAACAGCATACCTTCAGTGTTTTCAAATTTACATTACCATTTTTCAGACAGTTAACAGATCCAAAAACTTACACCTGCAAAGATCGATTTGGAGTCGGAGTCCTCTGGTTTCTTCTCATCAGCACTGAGCCAGCGATCCATCTCGGACCTCTTGACCTTCACCGTGTCCGCCGTTTGTACGAAGTACTCCGTGGTGTTGGCGTCATACTTGAAAGCCCTTCGCTGTCACTGTGTGTTTTTTGTCAAGGATATCTTTTAAACAAAATCATTTGAATAAAAAGTAAACGATTCTTTGAGCCCACCAGTCCTTGTCAGCACGCTTGGAAAGCGCAAACAGTAAGTTTTCACCTTCCCAATCAAAGCCCTTAGCAAGCATTGACAACTGGACTTCTTTGAAAGATTGCGGCTATATCCCCCAAATCTTTTGTAGGGGCTTGCAAGGTACAACAAAAAATATGTGAGTGACAAACCAGACACGAGGAATAGGATAAGTCTTTGGACATCCTCTCTTCCGTATACCATCCTCCTTCGATCTCTTCCTCCTTTGCCCTCTGCTGCTCTTTGATGAAGACAACTTGCTTTTGGAATTCGGCCTGCAGGGTGGTGGATGGGGTACTTAATTTAATTTACAGTGAAGGGGCTTAAGGGACACATTAATCTAGAAACATTAAATTCAGGGAGGGCTTTAAAACAAAACTTCTGATTTGGCAAAACCTGGCCCGTACTTGCGTTCGTGTGCGGTAAGAGTTGTCAAAGCCGCACATCTTCATGCTCTTGACTAGGGCCAAGGTGAGTTGATCTCGGTTCCCAGACACCCACTGCTCATGGATGGCTGGATCCACTTGGAGCTTACCAGCTGGAGTCTTCTGGCACATCCTCTTGAGTCTCATGCAGACCGCATGAGGAGTCAGCTCCTACAATGGTTCAAAATGAAACCTATAGAAAAAACAACATCCGAAATAATATATTTAAAAACAAACAAGGCACAATAGAGACCACAGTTCGCCTGTCCTCGTGGTTCAGATCCAACTCTTCGGCAATGGCCTCTTCTCCATCTTTCAAAGTGTCAGCAGAATCTTCCGCCACTGTTGCCACCATCAGCCCCGGAGGGGATGCCTTTGGAGGGCAAGGCTTGGGCACAGATGCTTTCGCACCTTCTGCCGGAGGGGATGCCTTGGGCACAGATGCTGGAAAGGGAGGGCAAGCCTTGGTCACAGCTGCTTTGGGGGGTGGGGGTGGTGGCATGGCAGACTGCTTCGGCATGTTGGCATCGACTTCGCCGCTGGGCGATGCCGATGCGTTGGAAGGAAGAGGGCTTGCCTCCGGGGTGAACAGCTTCTTGGGAGTAGGGGTTTTGAAGGAATCTTCATTTTTCTTACCCTCTAGTGCAGCCAATCGTTCTGCCAATTCCTGGTACTTGTTCTTCCAATCTTGTGCTTCCTCTCGAGCAGATTGATCACAATCATCCAGGCGAAGAGTTTTGGCACGTAAGAGAGCATCTTCACATTCATCATCAGAAATTTCGATCGACATGTAGTCAGAGGTCGCCTGCACGAGCGGCTAATTTATTTATAGCATTTTTTACTTGATCAAACCTTAAAATTTAATCGCTTATCACGGATCGATATATTAACGTATAATTAAAAGCAGGTCAATGATTATAACTATAGTTTCAAAATTGATTCGAGCTAACCTGAAATTAACCCTGTCCTCATCCAGAGATGGTTCTACCTTTGCAGCCAGCAGTGCGCCAGGAGCCAGGGCATCGCTACGAGCAGGAGTGGGCACTGGTGCAGAAGCTGGCAGGTTCTCCGAAGTCTCAGCCTGCAAGCAGTGGCGATGACATAGAGGGATTCAAGCTTTAGTAAATATCAACGGTGCTACCCTTATAGATTTATTGATATATATCGACATTATTATTTTGGGATTCCCTATAGATTTTATTTTAATGATTTTTTGGGACTCCTAGAATTAAAACCTATCGTGAAACGATCTTTGGATATGCATAAGTTAAACATCAATGAAATAAAATGTATTTTGCGAACCGCTGGAGGTAAAATTTCATTATAAATAAATCAGAACACAATCTAAAAAAAATCTAAAAATACCTTGGCCTGACGGGGAGGGCATAATCGATCCATGAGCATTTGTTCTTGCTCCTCATGCTTCACATGCAGCCATCTTTCCTGAATGGTTTTTTGCGCAATAGGAATAATTATTCTAGGGTCAGAAGGTTGCAGTAATTCTATCCGAACCAATATGCTTGGTAAAAAAAAACTTACAACTGCAAAAGTACAGGCGAGCATCAACAGAGTCCATGTGTGGCTGTAGCTCATGATTGTCGATCATACCATCCGTCTCCTGACATATAATTCAAGTTGCTGTTGGATAAGAGTGCAACATTAGTTACAAAGACAAAGATTGACTTAGATTGATTATTAATGTTTATTTTAAATTAATTAGGGAACATCCGAATTAAGTTGATTGTGATAGATTAAAACATAACTCGATCTGAATTAACTTGATTATTTTTGATTGTTTTGCTAACAACATATCATATTAGACATAAGAGCATGGAATAATATCAATAAATTTACTAACCAGCCCTGTTCTATAATATATCGTCCTGCAGAAGCTTCTCCAGCTCCTCAATGCCAAGGCAAGAGGTTTCGCTCAGCAGCTTATGCTTCTCCTCCACAACCATGTGGTCTAAACTTGGTGCCGGCATGGAGTCAACCACTTGCGCGGCCCCTCGGATAAGCTCGGAACAACTCCAAGCACGGCTCTGGAGCCTTGCTTTCATCACAGCCTAACCCTACAAGCCAAAATCCTGTGGAAAACAGACATTAGCACCTTCAGGGCATGTTGCAACCTAGCAGTCTTGAAACATATTGATTATTTGAGAAAAGTGGCTGCCACAATCAGCATTCCTATCAAAAGTGCCTAATATTGATGGCTTGGAAGCAACATTTATAACTATGGTGCATTCAGCCTTCAAGTTTGATGAAATCCGTGCAAATTAAACGACTTTATTGCATATTTGAGACACTATGGTGAATCTAAAAACCTGCAATTTCTCCGGCCTTTCTTGCAATTTTTTCTCGCAACACCTCCGGGTTTTCTCGCAACTTCTCCGCATATTCTCGCAACTTCTCCGGGTGTCAATTTCGCGGGAATTTCTCCGGTTGTATTTTGAATTTCTCCGGTTGTATTTTGAATTTCTCCGGTTGTATTTAGAGTTGTTACTTTTTTAGCCAGTTTCTATACTAACCCAGAAAAGTTTAAATTTCTGTTGGAAACACTTGCTTCCAGTACTCTGGCAATCTAAGGTGAATAGATCCCCTCAAATATCGAATTACATCTTCTAAATTGGCCTCAGACCAATTGTCTTCCGTAGGAAGAGCTTTGAACATATCTACCGCGACCTGCTCAGTAGATGTTGCAAGTGGAGGAAGCCCAGTAGCGCCCGCACAAATCTTGGGCAGAAAGCGAAGGATCCGAAGTCCAAAGGCTATAGGATAGGACCTCATCTTTACAGGCATTTAATTTATTCAGTGAACCCAGGCATGAAAGTTGCAAATAATTTAATCTTAACCAACTAAGTTCCCTACTGTGTGCTTTTCAAAGCTCCCTTGATGCCCTGAAATTGTACTTTTCCATTTTTCCTCACCTTCTTTGTAGTCTTCAGTGGGCACTTAGGCCTGGCAGCCTTTCGCAAGTGGCCCCGGTCCAACACATGGATCTCAGCAGTGTTGCTCCAGGCGCGGTGCCTTTTCCTGTAACTGACAATGTTCTATATTCGAGTATGTTTCAAAGTTTCAATCCAGTAATTTAAAATACCTGTTGGGAAAAAGTCAGAAAAATAAATGACTTAATTAAAATTAAGCTAAGTATCGGTGAAAGGGCTCCATAGTGCCTGCTCCACCATCCAACTCGGAAAACTTTCATCCAAGCACTTGCCAAAAAGCGTTCCCACCTGGGATACCACACTAATCGGCTGCTGGCTGGCTGCTCCACGAGCCATGTTGCACCCAGGCATGTGCTCAGGATGCATAGAAGTATAGCCCTTGATAGGAGGGAGTTGCCATCCTGGAATGTGCAGTGATGAGGGCCCACTTAAAATATGTGTTCCAACCATACATATATTGTTTTCAAACATGCATGTTAACCCATACATTGATTTCAGCAAGCCATGTCCCGGACATACTGCAAGCACATCCGTCCAAACGGGGTCGTCGGGCTGCGGCCACTTGTAGCCACATTTATTGCCGAAAACGAAGTACACACCACAGCCAGTAAAACGAAGAAGCCCGAAGGATCGCCGTTGAGAAGGACCCACACAGCCAACCTGCAACAAAATCATCATGGGCAAACATACACAAAGAAACAGTAAGAAACCAAAAAAAATAACATATACCTGCTGCTACGAACCCAGAAACGCTAAGCCAGAAGGCTGCAGCAAGTCGAAGCTATTCTGCTTGTGAACTCTGGCAGTTTGTTTCCCATATTCCACATCAAGTTGTGCACAAGCAACCATTCCATATTTTGCGGTCTTTCCAACATTTCCATCACCAGCGAAGAACTCCACAACTCGATATGCCTGCATGGGGCCCGGGAATATGATGTTCAATTATTCTGAATTTAATTCTTTTTTTATTTGATAAATTACTGTATTGAACACATTTGAACACCACCTGCCTGTGGAACCTGTGGCATAGAGCCATGATAGAAGACCAGGATGGTCAGCATGACGAAATGTTTTGGAGCCTTCATTTTCATCATGCGAATGACCAAAGAGTTCAGGTCTTGCTCCGAAGGCACAGCATGGTGGCGAGGCATGATTCTATCAAGGCTTAAGGCTTAATTTGCGGCTTCAATCCCTTAATGTAATAATCGCTTTCAATGTTCATTTGAGCCTGTGCTGCAGGAGTCCACAGCTTATATAGGTGCCATCAATGTGTTGACATTAATTTAAACTAAGCCAAGCTAGTGCCCAACTCCCAAATAAACATACCAGGTTGACCAGCTGCATGCCGCAAAGGTTGCCGCTGCAATGGATCAACTCGCAACTCTGCCGCTGCAGCTCCAGCCCGGCAGCGCGCCGATCGCTTCACCATGCCTGCTGGCCGAGGCCGGGGAGGATTCCAATTCCCATGTAATATTATTATGAATCTGTCCACAAGGGAATGGCTAAGCACACCTTTTTTGGTCCATGGGGCAGCCCGTGTCGAAGAGTTGAGATTCTATAGCGTGCCTGTGGCATCAAAAATTCTTCAGCCAAATTGTTCATCCTCAAATGTTATAATATGTTTTATTAATATAAGATAATAACTTCTATGACTTGGGTTGAAGGCAATCATTTCCTACTTTTGTGGCTTGACCTTGCTCTGCTACGGTGGCCGCGTCCCCGGTCACGGTCACGGTCACGATCACGATCATGACGCCTGCGACGTCTTTCTTCATGTGTTCGCATGTTCCCTTCAGGCTCAGGTTCCCCAGAAATTGCCGACGGTGCCCTGGTCGAAGAAGCACCAGATGTCCCACCAACTGCAGGGGTTGATCATACAACGATATGTTGATTTATTGTATGTCTCTGTACGATCTAGTATGTTGCAATTGATAACATCATACTGAAGTTTAGAAAAATAAACAAAATCATTGTACAAAAATGAAAAATAGGCCTGGGGGCAACTCCATGCCCAGCTGCTGCATGTACTGCATGAACATCATGGCCCCTTGGGCCTCTGGGGATCCTGGCACCATCCTGCTCACCAGCTCACGTAGGTCACTGGCACTGACTGTATGTGATGGTGATTTGGGGGTCTCCTCATGTGCATGGGAAGAGTCCCTAGTAGGTTCCCTAGGCTCAGGAGGCACTTCTGCAGGGGAAGGTGCTTCTCGATCAAAAGCAGATCCAAGCCCAGTATCCGCATCTACCACCGCGTCAGGCCGAGAATGTGGAGGTGGATGCAGTGGGCTCTTCGGGCGCTTTTCGCTGCTGTCATTGCTGCGGCCTGGGAGGGAGATTAATTAAGATCTTGATTTAATGTAAATTAATTGATAGGAGATTCTACTGGGGATGTGGCTGGTTAATTTATTACAGGTAATTGGAACTTTAATAGACTGTGGTAATTGTTCATTTGGGGGCGGTAATTTAATTGAAATTATAATTGAAGGTGAAACTTTTGTCAGGGTAACTAAGGTGTCACTTTAAATTGAGTAAATTGATCTTTAAAGTTAATTTTCAACGAGTTGCCACCTGCAGCTGCTGTGGCTACGGGAGCTGCTGTGGCTGCGGGAGCAGCCGGCTTCGCAACTGCACCCAGCGATGAAGATCCTGCCCGGGGACCTGTGGGATTTCCAGATTTGGGTGCCGTTGCAGTCGTAGTTGTAGCTGGCGATTCCTCGATCACAACCTCTTCTTCATCGTCCTGCTATGTCAAATGCATTTGAAACAAATTGAACGATTCCAAACAATATCCCATGATCCCTGTAAATTTGAAGCATTGTATTAAAATACATTTTTTCAATTTATTGTCCTCGGCAGCAGCGGGGTTTAAAGATTGGGGGAGCCACACCAGGGCATGCAACCATTGCCCCTGCCCTTGCTGATGCAGCGTGTTCGGTGGTGAGGTCGGCATCAGCTTTGGGCGCGGAGGCACCATGGACGGAGCTGAAAAAGGAATGGGAACCGGTCGTCGTCCTCTATCCTTTCCATCCTTCCCACCTTTCCAGTAGCCTTTCTTCCCACCATGTTGCCATGCTCCTTTCCTTAGTTTTTATGCGGCAAAGAAATTCTACATAAAACATGTCAGCATAACTTTAGCAACTATAACCAAAATACAAATATTCTGAACGTTGATGAAATAAGTATCCCATCATGGTAGTAGCCTGCACTTGGCCCTTTGCCATAGTGGTGTCCTTTGGAGTCATCACCATATTCGCCATCGCTCCAGTGCCCATCACCATCACCATTGGGCATACTGAGTTTTCAGAACGATTACGCTCTTCAAGTGCTTCAGCCCAAATGCTGCACACGTGAAAGGTCTTTTGATTAACTATGCTGATGAATTGCTATCAGATTTACTTACATTTCCCATCCCAATAATTATAAGCAGGGTTACTGCCCCAAAATCTGAAACACAAACTGAACCTAATGCCCAGCCTGAAGCCTGTCCACCATGCAAGGCGCATTGCTTTGCCCCAGCGAATCAGCAAGCGCCACAGCCATCAGTGAAGAGCAGGCACCTGGCCAGGGTTGAATTCTTTTGCAGTGGCAGCGGGCAGTCACATGTTGTTTTTCCAAAAGCGCACTCGAGGTATTAGGCTCTGGCAGCTAAACTACACCTAGATCCATCGATGCCGGCTAACAACTCAATAATTTATAGCAGATATAATTTAATATAATTTAACTTGAGAGTCAACGGTTAACAACTTAAATCTAAATTAATTGATTGCCGCAGCTTACCTTTTAATTTTTAAATCAGTTTAAGAATTATTGAAAGCCAGCATTTGAACCAAGGACCCCTATGTGCAATCTAAGCTACATCTCCCCACAGAGCTTTGATCAAAAGATTTAAAGTTTCAGGTGACACCCTAAGATTACTCGATGTTTATAGGCTGGAACACTCAGAAGGTGTTGTCCAACAGCATGAGCTCATCCACCTTTGTTGAACTTCTCCTCAAAGATCTTCTGGGCTGCGCCTCCGGACACGATCAACTGGCGAAAGTGATGCATAGCATCCTCCCTGTCCCACCATGCTTCCACCTTGTTGGCAGCCATCTCGAAGAACTTCTCGCACATCGAGTTGCACATGTAGATGTGAACTGCCACGGTTGAATGCAAATAGCTAAAGTAAAATTTCTGGCTCTCCTTTTCTCCTTCCTGGATCTTCACTCCTCCAGCTGGGCGGCCAAAGTAGATGCTCACCCACACAGGTGATTTGCCCTTGGTGTAGACCTTGTGGTAGGTCTCATTGTCCTTGTCGTAGGGGACATCCTTGTATTTGATCATCAGATCCACCATGTCCTTCACCATCTTGGGGTCAGTCGCAGGCGAAGCTTCCTTTCTTCGCGGCCTAGGGGGTCTCTTGGCATCGGCCTTCGCCTTCGCCTTCGCCTTCACCTTCGCCTTTGGCTTCTGGTCTATCTTGGAACTATTTCTTTTCTTGTTTGCATTTTCCTCATTGGGCTCAACCTCATCATCATGCTCAGCATCATCCATTGCTTCTTCTCCTGGGTTCTCCTCTGCCGTAGCCTGTGCAGCCTTACTTTTCCTTTGCTTTTTGGGCACAGGCTCACCTGGTATCTTTCGAGGACGCCCCTTTGCCTTTGGTATCTTTTCTGCCTTTTCTGCTTTCTTCGCTTTCTGTTGTTCTCTTTCCTCCTCCTGCTTTTCCTTCTCGCTTGCCCTCATCTGCAGCTGGGCTCTGCGAAGATCTTCATCAGCAGGGCCGGCAGCAGCACGAGTCTGGAGATCTGCATTCACTTGGGCGAGCAAATCCATCGACTTGGAGAGCCCATCATCAGGTTTGTTCACTTCATTAGGTTTGTTCACTTCATTTCCCTTACTGGTATCAGCAGGGATACTCTCAGCCTCCTCCTCCTCCTCCTCCGCATCGCGCTGTGTGTCTGCGATGGGCTCTTCTTCCATCGTATCGTTGGGCTTTTCCTTCGTCTCCATTTTGGGCTGTTCGTTCTTCATCTCCATGCTGGGCGTCTTTTCCTTTGTCTCAATGTAGGCAACTTTTTGGTCCTCCAGGGCAGCTATAATTCCAACCATTCGAAACCCTCAACCACAATTTTGGTAAATATGAAGCATTTAGTTTAAATTAAGCCAGTGAAGAAATAAAAATACATACCCCTATTAATCCGGCCTCCACTTGGAACAGTGCATCTAACTCCATGGGCAAAGTTGTGCCCACATCGACTGCAGATCCTAGGTGTGAGTAAGGGTCCCTAGCACATCAAGAACTATAATAGAATATAATTAGCTGGCTTGGAGTGAAAACGGGTTTTAAAAAAAAACGAAGACCTAGGCTCCAAGTTCTTCTTTGTGACCCTCTTGTGCAAGTGCATTAGCCAGGGCTTCAGCTTCTCTTTGCTTTCTCTCTTCTTCCTTACGGATCTGCAGCCTGAGATGTTTCAAATTAAGAAACTTACGAAATGTACACATGTTCAACAACTAAATCAACAAGTAAACCGCATGCTTTCAATCCAAGAGACACTTCTGCCAGGTGCTGCCTGCGAACTGCAAGAGCAATGAGGCTCGCCTGCGAAGCTGGGATGCCACGCGGAGGGTCTGGCTGTGGGCGCTTTGGAGGTGATGGAGGAGCCTCCTTTGGAGCGACCTTTGGAGCCATCTTCGGAGCTGCCTTCGCTGCGGTGCACTTGGGCGTTGGGTCCTTGCAAGGATAAGGGTTTAATAAATTAATGATAAATAATATAATTTATAGTTTTAATTTAAATAATTAACATGTTGAACTGGCTTGACTTTAAACACTTACATTAAATGAAATCCAAATCATTAATTGTTCAAGCTGCCTTAGCTTCATTTAAATTAACATTGAGCTTTATTTTTATCCTAGGCTTGACTTAAATGCAAATTAACTACACCTTAAAGTCTTAAAGAAGTAAAATCCCTCACTTGCGAATTGCACAGTTTAGTTGAAGCTTCCACTTTAAAGGTCCTTAGGTTATGCCACAGTTAACTTATTGAGGTTTGCATGAAACATGGGGTCCTTTCGGACTTACACACATATCAAGCCTAAAACCCTGTCCTTGGAAGAAGCACTGCTTGCACTGGGCGATGGTGCAGGTGCAGGACCAACTTCACCCGGGGAAGAAGCTGGTGATGCACCAGAGGCCTTGCACTGCTTCCAATCTTTCAGATCCACACCCCAAGCCGAGAGCAGGTCTCGAAAGACAGGGTCCTGGTCCCAATGCCGCCTGCAATGTTCATTTAAATTGATTCCCACCAAAAAAACAAAAAATAAGAAAATAGACTTTTGAATTCAAGTTTCGCGAGGAGGCGTTGGCTTATAAGTGAGCTGCTTCACCAAACCGTACATGTAGCGCACATTCCAAGCCTCATCTGACAGCTTCGTAGAATCTGGGTTCAGGCGACAGTTTTGGAAGCAAGATTGCAGCTCTTTCGCCAATGTCTCCTTGCAAGGGGTCTTGTCCCTGTGATCTTTCATCATCACCAGCAAAGGTCTCACAATTTCGGCATTGAATCTGAGATTGGCGTGCGTCTTCGCTATGCTCCCAGTGGTCGCCTCCTCCTTCCCACCTGGCAACGGTTTCTCCATCATCACCATCTGGAAATCAGCCAGTCGGTCCCTGACTGTCTTCATTCCCTCCCAGGTAGAACCAAGCCCCTGGAAATTTCCATAGACAGAAGCGAAACCAGGGCTAGTAGCTTCTGAAGACGACATGGCAGCCTATATCCAACCTAATGGAAAATTGAGCTGAACAAATAATGCGATTGGCTATTGAAAATGGATGCTACATGACAGCCATGCACAAATCCCCTTGAAATCAAAGTGTCCTTTTGGTGCCTATTTTCAATTTATTGTGTCTTATCCTTGCGTATCATCAGCTATTGGAATTCTTATTCAAAGTGCCTCAAAGATTTGTTTAAGGAAAACTAAGATCACCAGCAATGATTAGCACAATCAATATATCTTAAAATCGTGCCTCAATTAATTAACATTGTCTCGAATTCACAGCTTGTATTTATCAACTTAGTCAAATCTATTTAGATTATTGCGTTCAATTAGTGTTAAGTTCAAAGCCTGAATCTATCAATTTGAACTTGATTTAAGTTATTGACTTAACTTATTTAGTTTAATTATAATTATAAATTATAACTATAATTAATTATATTTAATTAGCTGTCATTATCTTAAGTTCAAAGCCTCCTATCTATCAATTTGCATTTGATCTTAATTGTTAATTCAACTTAATTAAACCTGATTACCTTAATTAACTGCCATTATCTTAAGTTCAAAGCCTGAATCTATCAGTTTGAATTTGATTTTAATTATTAATTAAACCTGATTACCTCAATTAACTGCCATTATCTTAAGTTCAAAGCCTGAATCTATCAACTTGAATTTGAATTTAATTATTAATTAAACCTGATTACCTTCATTAACTGCCATTATCTTAAGTTCAAAGCCTAAATCTATCAACTTGAAATTAATTAGCATTATTTTCACTTAAATTACCTTAAGTCCCATTGAATTAAATTGAAGGTGTTAAGATAAGCCACCCCGTTCCCACCAAAACATGCCGGGCTGACATAACCAGCGTAGATAATGTCAAGTTTGGCCACAAAAATCATCTGAGCCCCAAATGCTGCGGAAAAAAACATCACTTTCTAGACATGTCCTAATTCTCGCATCTGTTTCTTGAGTCGTAGGAATTCCTACAACTGTCCAAAAATCGTATTTTTTTAAAAAAAAATAAAATTTCCTTACTTCTTGGCTTAGCTGGTATATATAGATAGATAATATATTTTCTCTTTTATCAAAGTACCCAACCCAAAAAAAAACTATTTGAACTACGATCGAATGGTGATCGTTTGTTCTGACTGGCACTTCCACGAACAGAAGGGTAAATCGAGGGAGACACTAATTATCAAACCCCATCTTGGCATGATTACCGAATGGCGGATAAGCATTCGCAATAATATTGAAACATCCAAGGGACACTAACCCAAGACGATCTTTCCTTTGGGATCATTTTCATTAGTATATAGCAAGGCCACCTACCTTGATAGATAAGATAGATAAAGAAATAAATAATGGAAAACATATATCACACAATCAGAGGTAGAACTAAATCACCAAGGACCCTAGAACCAAATTCCAAAGACCCC
>Ga0126342_10009744_pt1 | contig 17208 bp, 18 predicted proteins | sample Cyp1metagenome_FD_92528 | JGI IMG/M metagenome (GOLD analysis project Ga0126342, IMG submission 92528) | Coral microbial communities from Lord Howe Island, Old Settlement Bay, Australia - Cyphastrea 1 metagenome | ecosystem: Host-associated > Invertebrates > Cnidaria > Coral ... | reverse complement strand
CTTCTTTCTTCTTTCTCTTTCTCTTCTACTCTTCTTTCTTCTAATCTTTCTCTTCTCTCTGCCTCTTCCCTGCTCTGCTTTTCATCTGTCCATATTGTCGGAAGTTTGACTTCTAAACTTCCTCCGATTAATGCAAGAACACCATAATATGTGAAAAGGTGCAACACAGCCTTTAATGAAGTAAGCATCATTCTCATTTTTTCTGCATGGCGTTGGTTTTTAAAGGAACGACTTCACTTCTTCAACATATTTGTCTTGAAAACACGATACTCCCTGGAATAAAAAAACAATATTCTTGCAGACATATAGTATGTGAACAGATGCAATATATCCTCTAATGACGTTAAGCGTCACTTTTTTTCTGCATGGCATTTGTTTTTAAAGCAAAAAAATCACTTCTTCAAAATCATGGTGCTTGTTTTGTTCAGTTGTTTCACTCATATGGAAGGGCATATTGCATATGAAATCATGACCTGTCTCTTTCAAGCAAATATTGAGTACATACGCTCAAGGGTTCTACTTCATAGTGATGCTTGATTGTATTATTGCATGCTTTTCAATCAAATGGTTCGCATTATTGTGAAGGAAACTTTGCACATACTTGCACCAACACTTTTTTTTTGAGGAATACCATAATCATTTATTAAATAGGTACTCAAAGGATTCCATTCTGAAATAATGTTGTCCTTCTTCCATAGGCTCCTTTTCCTCTTTCAAAGAACTTTGCACAGCTGCCTCTTTGAAAATAACTTTAGATTCCCTTCGAATAAATGCTGCACTCCTTTCTGTAAGGGGACTGTACAAAAGGATGCTGCTTTATGCAAGGAATGATGTGGCTTTATGCAAGGAATGTCATATTCCTAGAACAACATTACTACACAAGGCATGTCTTGGAGTATTTTGTTTTGAAAACAAATTTCAAAGGCCATGCTCAAACTTGTTTGCTGATTGTAAAAAACAGTGTCGTATATCCTCCCATGGTTTCAAGTATATAACTTTCTGTGAGGGTGCCCAAACCATGAGAAAAATCAGTAAAAAATAGATGATGTCCATGAGATGTGGCTGAGTCGACATGGACATCACTTTTTTGGGAATATTGGTCAAAACGTCGATAGAACCAACAAAAACCAACCCTATGTCCCAACCACTCATAGACGCCCATTGGCTTGTTTTCTTCGTTGTTTACATTGGTTTTTGGCAATGTTGGGCAGAAATTGTAAAAACATTGAGAAAAACAGCAAGTCAAAGGGGGTCCATGAGTAGCTGGGACATAGTTTTTGTTTTTCTGACTTGTTCTTAATTAATATAAGTTCAGGTTTCACAAGCTAATTCATGTGGAAGGTGATTAGAACAGTTTTGAGGTTTGAGGTTTTAAAAAACTAAATCATATGCAGAAAAGTTACGCTCCCAAAGTCCCCTGTTCTGTTTTGGCACTCCCTCACACTTGGAAGTCGGTTCCAGGCTGCTGAGGTTCCCGCAGGTCATGCAATGATTTCTGTAAGTGTTATATATAAAGATTACAGTGTTCTACAGTCTTATTGTATAGATGATATTACTATATATTGATGTGTATATGATTATATTCTCTCTCTCTCAGACACACATATAATTTGATAATTTTGATAATCATATTATATGCATAATTTAATAATGATATATATATATACACATATCTACACATATAATTTGAGCATTATACAGATACATAACTTGATAATCACATATATACATATATGTACCCATGCATGTACATACACATTAGAAGTTTGGCAGGGGTTACCCAGTTTCTCGTTCGAGATTGATGATCGACGCATTCACAAACTGTGGCACAACTCATGAGGGAAAATGACACAGGGAGATTCTTCCAATGCGGTCAAGAATGGAAGGGGTGGAGCCATGTTGAACCTCTGACCAATCAAATAATCAAAGTGACTTAGTGTTCTTAAACCATGTGCAGCAAATCAGCCAATCAAGTATGCGAGTATGTGCATCCTACTAACACTCTTAGCTAGTTTCCGTCAATACACTTCGTTGAACCCACGGCTTATTCTCTATATTGCAAGCAGCTCGCGTCAGGGCGGCTTTCATGTGTGTCCATGTAGCGGACCATAAGCACTACACCAAGCACAGACTTCCTTGAACCTCTCGAAATTGATGATTTGCGTGTATATACACATATACTTATGTATGTACTGTATGTACTCTATGTCTATGTACTGTACGTGTGTATGTGTTTATGTTTGTGTGTTTTCACGCCTTGCAGGGGGTGAAATATGTGAAGGTAAAAAGTTTCAATGTGGACCCTTTGCTTGGCCCTTCTTGCTGCAGACACCTTCGTTTAAATACCTTGTTTCACTTTTGGCCAGGGAAATGGGAATCCCTCCACTTGAGATCCTGCGGCGTTCCAAGGTCGTCAAGAACACACTTTCCTCGCTTTCTTTGAAAAGCTGAATTAGAAGCTTTCAAAATCCTTCAAGCATGCAACATATTTGGTACAAATGTGGATTCCTCCTTTCACAGCCTTTTTTTCCTTTTTGTTCTTCAACATATAGTGGCTGGATTTTGAAGTACGGTCTTCATGGTCGTCTTTCATTCTTTTTCCCCAACAGCGTAAGCTAATGGGGTCTTGAGCCCAGAATAGCTCCGGTGTGCACTGGTGCAGGCCCCGGGTCAGGTTCAACAGGGTTCCGGAGAAGGTTCCGGAGAAGGTTTCGGAGAAGGTTCCGGAGAAGGTTCCGGAGAAGGTTCCGGAGTCTGCATGGCACACTGTGGCACATAATGTTTTCCCACGGCTCAAATCCAATCAATCGCATTGGCATACTCCTATTCACTATAGGAAGTTGCCATTGCCAGCGATATGTCAATCGGTATTAATTGTTATTTAATTGCTATGTGGTGGTAGTATGTTGGTTCTCTTCCTGAATAAGAGTGCAGAATGCACGTCCGGAAAGTGATAGTGACACGCCAGCTTTCTCTGGCCAGTGCAGCTCCCTTCCTTCGGTCCCAGGGCATGATTGATTGAGGTATGTCGCACGGTAGACTTTGCATCTCGCACTTTCTCGTTCGTCTCGAATGTTCGAATGTTACTGTGTCCTGCTTTGTGTTAGCAGGTCTTTTGCCCTTTGCATGTTTTATGAAACTAGTTTAACTAGCTATGCGGGGCGAAGGGATCGAAAGAGTCCAAAGTGTGAGGAAGCCGAGGAAACCTAAATTGAGACGACTGCCGGAGGTTCCGTGAGGTTCTGTGAGGTTCCCGGCTCAGGCTTTCTGCTGCTTGCGAGGTTTCAGATGTCTTTAGTAGTCTGTAGCGAGGAGCGTAGCGAGCTGCATTCTGTTTGTTCTGTTTGTTCTATGTGTGGGTGTGCTCTTTGTGTTGCTCGGCTAGATGCTTTGGGTCTTGCTGGTCTTGGTTCACAGTTTGATTGTCTTGCATTGTTTTGCTATATCATGAAAGCAAGCGGTAGCTAGCTGGAGTTGGCTTTTGCTTTAGCAAAGTAACTTTGGGGGTCTGGGGGCAGGTCAGCCAGTGTTCGTGTCAAGTTTCACTTAACCCCCCACCTCTGGGCTAGATTTCGCATGACCTCTACATATGACTTTTAGTTATGTCGTATCATCTCGTCTCTTATCATCTCAACCGATCTTTTTTCCTATCTATCTTCCATCGCATCTTGTGTCGTCTCATTTCATCTCATCTTATCATATCTCTTTCCATCGTGTCTCGTCACGTCTCCTCTCATTTCATCTTGTCTTATCTTATCTCAAGGCATCTCATCCCATCATTTCCCATCATATCATATCTCATCAAGCCTCAGGTCTCATCAGGTCTCATCAGATCTCACCATGTCTCATCAAGTCTCATCAGGTCTCATCGTGTCTCATCAGGTCTCACTATGTCTCATCATGTCTCACCAGGTTTCATTATGCCTCATCCCATTATGTTTCATCATGTCTCATCATATCTCATCTCAATGTCTCTCATGTCATCGTATCTCATTATATCTATTCTCAACGTATCTCATCATATCTTATGCCGTCCCGTTTTATCACATCCCTTCAATCGCATCCCGTCCCATCGCATCCTATCATACTTTTTCTCCTCTCATCATTTGCCATCATTTTCCACAGTCATCCCCGTTTTTTTTAACCCAGTGAAAAACCACTACCCTATTGAATAGCTGTCGTCCACCTCCCGCCTGGGCCCTCAAGTTTTGCCTCTTTCTTGCCGTCTAGGCGCGCGCACAAGCTGCTCTACGAGCAGCGGCAGCAGCTGCAGCTGTTGCGGGATCACGAAGGCAGGTTGCTTGCTGTCAAGCACTGTCAAAGCGTATCGATGTGCCGATGTGTTCTGTGTGTATCTGTTTCTTTTCTCTCAATACATTTGGAGTACTGCAATCAGCTTTGTGCACCAGGAGTGCTTCTCCTTTGGCTGGAGATGCTGCAGGCAATTGCAGTGGATATTTTTGTTTGTCACCGCTGCGATGTGCTCCACAAAGTCTTCCCAGGCGCACCCAAAGGAAGTGAAGCTCCGCAGGCACTGATCACCTGATTATTGATGGCACGTGCACAACTTTGTCGCAGTTCCAACTCAATTCGTCTTGAACATTTTGAATATTTTCGGATAGAATGTGAGGTGGCTGAGATGGAAGACCAGGACAAAGAAAGCCTTCATGCTACACACAGATTCAACACTTGTTCGCACACACGATTTGCAAAGTTTGGATGAATTTCATGGCGAGACATTTTCCAGACATTTTCAACACAATATACACAATTACCCTTGAAGAGTAGCAATTGTACTAGCAGCTTGAAGAAGAGTGGGTACCTTGCCCCCAGCTCCCAATGCAAAAGATTGAATCGTTCAGACTGATTTTCTTGATTGGATTTATGAAGTATTGTCAGTATTGTGTCTCCTAAATCCTTCATTTTCAGGACTTGGCAAACAGGGCCCGTGGTTTCATGAGGCCAGACTGACTGTTTGTGCGAAACCTTTGCTGCAAAGCCCAATGCTGCAACCCAGATTTGTATGCTTGCTAATTCGGATGGAACGCCAAAGACCGAGGCTATGCGTGCATGTTTCAAGTCGCTTTGGTAAGAATGAAATTTCTCCGTGCTAGCAGTGTGTTAGCAGATGGCTGCAAAAAAGCCTTCCTGACAACCTGTTGAGAACAATAGAAGCTGGATGGATTCGGAGTGCAGACCTTTGAATTTATCAACGGAATACTGCTTTGAAATGATCTGCCAACTATTTTGCATCTAATTTCGAGCAAACTATTTCAAGCTGAAGACCGCCACGGAATAGAGCTTTGCAGCTTGGATACCGTATTCTACCAAACAATAGTTGGTCAATGTTGGCCACTTACCAACAATCCATGCAATCCATGCGACCGAACAGTGTATCGCAGAAGTGTTCAGAAACGGTTTTGTTGCCAAGAAGCCACAGGCCCTTGCCACTTTAGGAGGTGATGATTTGAAATCACGTCTCGCATCCTTTGCACAACAACCGGCATAAATGGAACTATGAAAAGAAAAACACTTCAAGAGGTATATAATGTTACAGATTGTTACAGGGTATTTGGTGGATTTGAAGGCAATGTGTAGAGGAAAGCAGGTACCGCCTGCACAAGGATGTGGCAAGAGACTATCCTTACCATTCCTTAGCCTTCCTGCACCTGGAACGCAGGACATGTAGTTCAGTTTAACCGCTGAGAGGCGCCCCAAGCACGGATTCAGCCCAGTCACTCATCAAAGCTGGTGCCTGGTGGGCCAAAAGGGCCAAGAGCTTGCAGTTTCAATGCGACTATTCTTTTGCTTTTTCCTTTTCCTCTAGTTCTGCGCACGGGGTTTGCATTCATACTTTTGCATGCTTCAAGTTGGACTGTGCTAGCAGGCATGACGCTTCATGAATGACAGACTAAAACAATCTGCCAGCCCCCAAAGCGCTCATCACTGGGCAAGCAATTGCGTGGGCAGTAGGTCGTGCAGAAGCGCATGTGATCGAGGTGTGTGTGTTTAAAAGCAACCATTTCTGAGCATCCTTACTTCCGTCCCCGCTGATCCCCAGATTTCATGAGTGGACGACTTCGTATCTCTGCCACATTGTGACTGGAAACACGGCCAGAAAAGGCATCAGCGGACTGAAGACAACCTAGTACTAGTGTATAAATAGATAGACAGACAGAATAGATGGAAACTGGTAAAGTGACTGCTTGCAATCTCCGGAAGCAGTCTGTGACTGGTGGCAACTTTTGCCCTGTGCAGGCCGGAAAAGATAGACATCCTGCAGCTTCCCAAGTCTGTCATTGGAAGGGTCATTGGAAAGGTGCGCTGCAAAGTTTGTCTTTGTTGCTGTGCCATGCAATGTCAGGTTGTGCGTTGAAGAGCAGTTGGTTTATGTTGCTTTTGCTAGGCTGGAGCCACCATCAAGGACATCCGTGAGCGTACAGGCACCACGGCTCTATGTGTCCACCGTGTCCACGGTGTCCATGGTGTCCATTTTCCTTTGTGATTGCTCGTTGTTGAGGCGCTCGGATAGATGCTCGAGACCAGACGGAAGATCCTGTCCAGGAACGGTTTTGTTTTGATGCAAGAAATATGAAATATGGCAAGAGATCGCAAGAGGATGGCAAGAGCAATGAACCATTTGACGCCTGCTACTCTTGCAAACGATCTGTCTGTTGAAACGTGAAAATGTGAAGCGGTTTGGCGGTACCATATCTTTAGGTACTGTTGAGCGGAACCCTTGAAGCCTGCGAGCATGCCAAGGCAGCTTCAGCTGAGGAAATTGGAAGCTTTTGAGCTATGAAGAATGCTTTGAAGTTCCATTTTTGCTCCTTTTTGCTTTTGGCAGCTTTCTTCTGTCCTTGCAACTCTTCAATTACATGGGCTTGATTGATGATAAAGTCAAAGAGAAAATTTCCAGTGTTTCGCAAGTTTCGCAGGAGGGATGGGCAAAAAAAGTTGCGAGGGTTGAAGAAGCTCAGGATAGGTAATGGAAACAGCAAGGCAAGCAAAACAGCAAGGTTGTCATTCTTGTCAGTGCTCTGGGCATGTTGGCTTTGGGCATCTGTGCAGGCACTTATCTTGGAAGTTGCCGATGGTGCGATGCTCTCAGGCGCTTAGCTTGGCCTGCCATGCACATGTTTCTGGTGGGTGTGGTGTGCACATTGGTCTATGTGTGTGTGTGAAACATCTGAATAGATGTAAAACTTCTACCTGATGATGTCGTTTTTTGCTGTTAGTTAGGTTTTCGTTATTTCGCATCGTGATGCTTTGTCAATTTCAAATGCAGTTTCCAAATCCAAATCCATTTTAGAGCAGGGGGCCACGGCTCCATTCATCAGTCCGTGGCCAACGAAGCTACTGATGTTTGGAGAGGATATGCAGTCTGATCAACTGCACGTACCTGCTAGCAGTCTCATTTACACTTCAATTTCGGAAATGTGACGTGGCCAACCCAAGAACCACCTTGCCGACAAAATGGAAGACCATGATTTGGTTCAGATGAAACTGTTACATCTAGCAAGGACGTAGAAGGATTAACTTCGCAAGGGTTTTCGCTTCTGACCACCAAATCTCTCCTGTCAGGTTTAACTGAAGTGTTTTGGCATGTACGACGCATTCCACATCAGAATTCGCAAAGATGTTTCTGAGCAAGTGTGTGTGTGCAGTAATGTCATTGGTGCATAGAAAATAACGTAATGCAATGCAATGGTAATTGTAAGGGAAATTGTAGTGCAACATCATGATGTGTAGGGACATGGGTGGAACAAGGTTCTGAGCGGTGCGTCCAGTCGAAGCTGATCTGGATCAAATTTGAAAGCCCGTGGCGGGGACGCGATGTCCCGTTGGTGCCATGTCCCAACTGGCACATTGGGTGCTCGGCTTGGCAGTGGATGGACAGAGGGCGAGGGACCTCGTTCACCCACATGCTGCTGACAGCCCAGTTGTGTTGCATTGCTTGGTGGTTTTCACAGCTGCCTTTTCGGCATGGCTCCGATGGGACACCGCGCCTACCTTGGGCATGTGTCCCACTCTGGATCTCCTTTCTAGAGTGTTGGACACGACAAGCGTCATGACGATGGGCGCTATGATCCTACCGGACTTGGCCTTCTTGGATAGGCCTTTGGAAATTACCCCAGCCAGGTTAGCCATGGAGATGGAAACCGTGAAGGCCGAGTTCCGGAACCTCAATGGGCCTCTGATGAGCTGGAGACGAGAGGCTCCGGGACACTTAGGAGCAGGCCTCGATCGATTGACGTTGGCCGTCATCCAGGCTTGCCAAGAGTTGGCGTACTACGAGACAATTCCGATCTTGACCGTGGTGAGTGAGAACTTGGAGAGGTGGAACGGTATCTTCACCGACCTTCACCTGAGGTTCCCTCCGCAAACCCCAGCTTTGCGGGTCTATGTCACACCGACAGCTGGGTCAGACGGAGCACCGGTTACCACCATGAGCCGGGCACGAGTTGCTGAGGAGACAGCTCGTTTGCAGGCCGTGGCGTTGCAAGACACCAGAGATGCTCACCGAGGATTGAGGTGACGTGGACTTAGCAGCCAAGACGAACGTGGCCTACGATTGGGCTTCTCGGATAGCACAGGGTGTTAAAGGCAAGTCGGACCCTCACCGAATGAAGTTTCTTCCAGAGAGTGCCGGTATGTGTATAGAGTGACGTCGATCACTTCGATCGACCGTGAAAAAGTTGACTCGTCGCTTCGAGTCTTCACCTCTGTCGATGTGTTTTCAAACGTTGGATTTCAGCGTCTTGCTTCGATTTCGTGGGGGCTCATCGCCCAGTGAATCGACCAGTTTATGCCTACTCCTTTCAAACCGTGAATTTTCCATGTCTCACTTCGATTTCTTGAGAGCTCATCGCTCACTGAATCGAAACGTTTCCATCAAATTTGATCTGACAGCGTTCGACTTGTTGTTTCGAGACTGCACCATGTGCATTCACCATTTCATTTCCACGTCTACCGTTGTTGCATATGCACCAGATGATCCCACCGTAGGATGTGGATCACGATATGGTGCGATATTAGACACTCCACAGTTGGTTGGAGTGACCGACAGGGATGGGGACTCTCACAGTAGGTTGGGGTCGTCCGGATATTACGAGCATGATATTCCCTTCACAGTTGGTTGAAGGATCTTGGTATCATGACCAAATCTCTCACAGTCGGTTGAGAGCACGGTGGATTCCACTGAGTCAGAAGCAGGGTCATGACACATGAGCTGCATGTTCATCGGATCGGAGGTCAGATGTCGGCTCAAGATTCAGGTGGATTAGCTAGGGTGTGGCAAGTTTTGCGTGAGACTGGACAACAGGAATCAGGTGCCTCGAGGATATTCAGTCTAAATCCGCTAGCTTAGCTGCTGACGGGATAGATCGGGATAGCTCCTTGGCAGTTGGCTACTGACCGCGACAGGTCGGAAAGACGACATCCCCACTCAGGCGAGATGGGATGCGCCGGCAGTGAGACCGGCCAAACGAGCTTCCTTACAGGCTGCAGTTGATGCCGCGTTACCCAACAACCGGCGTCGGTGCTTGGAGGCTTTGGAGAGAGACATCACACCGCACAACCCTCGTTTGACTCAAAGGTCGAAACCTACGTCTCGGTGTGTCAAGCATGACATCCCCGTGGCCAGTCTCCTTGGAGTCTTTGCAGTGTTTTGCTGCATCCCTCAAAGAGGGAGCATACAAGTCGTCACAGGGGTTCTTCCAGTCGGTCTTCACCTACCGGTGAGGCGACACTTGCAACTGGAGGTTAGCCAGGTCTTGAAAGGGGCGGCCAAAACTACGCCCGTAGTGTCTCCCGAGGATTGGGACCATCCACTCTGAAGGATTCATTTGACGTTGAGAATCTGGCGGAGATCCGGGTGGAACATGAGATTGAACCCTTCTCCATGGAGTCTTCCTCCCATGGTAGAGACCTTCTGGTGGTAGCATGCTGGTATATGATGCGTGAATTGGAAGTAGCCAGCTGTCGATGGTCACACATTTACATCGAAGGATGTACCGTCAATCTTCTGTTGCCGGTGCAGAAGAACGACACCTCAGGCTCGTTGACCATCTGATCCACCCATTATGCCCGGTTCACTCGGCCCGGAGACACTTGAATAGGATCCGAGCTCACCCGACTTTCCGTGAGCAGTCTGACTTCCCGTTGGTGCCCAGTAGCGATGGCAGGGTCCCCACCAAACGCTACATGGTCCAGTTCTTCCGCCGCACGATCTCGGCCACGGGTATCCCTACCACGAGACAATGGGGAAGGCGCTGAGACCGAGAGGTTTTCTGGACACATAGCTCGAGTCTCTGGAGCACAATGGCTTTCGAGACTTGGAATGGGTATACCCACCAGATCCAGTTGTTCGGTCGATGGAGTTCGGCCGCAGTGGAAAGGTACTTGAAGATGGCACCACTTCTACAAGTGGAACATTCGGCTGCAGGCTCTTTTGCATCCCGAGTCGCGTCAACGACATGCGGTACGGCAGACAGACATTGTCTCCAACTCGCCTGCTGTACCAGCTCAGGATGTAGAGGAACATCCGACCTTTGAGTCGGCACTGCCGATGCCGAGTGCCAATGACAAGAGCAAGGAGGCCGTCACATCGGCCGAGGTCGCGGCCATACAAAACCAACTCTCCTCCTTGAAGCAGATTATCCTCGAACCGAGTCAAGTTTTGGTACACCGTTCGAAGTCGCACATCGTCCATGAGGATCGGTGTCGCAATCGGCAAACATTCCGGTCCATTGGCGGACACGTTGTGGATGGTCATATGGTTTGACCAATTTTTACAGATTACAGAGCATGCAATCAGGCTTCAGGGGTTATAGGAAATGTTTCAGGGATTCAGACTGCACAATCGCGTCTGAGTCCGATGGTAGCAACGGTTCTTCCGGTGACGAGGGATCGACCTCATCTTCCGAGTGAGATGAAAAAGGCCTAATGTCCCTATGGTCGGACGCCACGTTTCGAGGTCCGCCAGGTTTCAGATTTGGCAAGTCATTCGTTCGTTTCAGAAAATTTGGACACATTCATTGGGGACCCGTCACGGCAGCGCTTTCTTAAATTTCCAATAAGCATCGAACCTCACCCCAGTATAGGCGGGTGTAGGGCATATTCGATTCACCTGGGAGCAGGGGGGCCCCTCAGGCATGTTTTCAGATTATTTCTTTGCTTGTTTGACTACCCCGACAGTCGGGCTGTCGAAACCAGTCATGTCAGAATTTACCACACAAGAGCTGTGGGTTCGAACTAGCCCTCGTCTGCGACTAGTTGGGGGCGAGTGCCATGACGAGATCGTCCGGTGCTCAAGCGATCTCACTGACAGATTTCACCAGCCAAGCAGGGGCGGGCTCTGTGATCGTCGAATACCTCGAGGCAAGGGGCATCAAGACGTCACCAACCTTGGCCTTGATAGCGGCCGACAGAGACACCTTCGTAGCACAAGTGGTGGGGCCCCTCCTCGATGGATACAAGAAAGGGGCCCGAGAGTTTTCCCTCGAAGATGAGGAGAAGCCCATTGCAGCAGCAGTCCTAGAGCACATGTGGAGTGAGGCAGCAATGCAATGGCAACAGCGCCAGGCGAGCGTCCTGATGGCGACGGCACCGTTGGCGATGCCCGCAGGGAGCCCTGCGCCGGCAGTGGGGGGAGCAGCTTCCAGCTCGAGCTCAGAGAAGGTGCCAAAACAATTCTTTTCTTAGGTCTGGCAGAAACAGACCTCCAGGTACAATGACATCACGGTCGACGGACGCCCTAGGAAATTCCCAGAGAAGGAGGTGCTAGGCGCAGAACAGGTCTTGGGAAGGATGTGGCATGAGCACACCGTGTCCAAGACATACGCCCCGGTGCAGTTGGGGGAGATCTTGGCAAAACGGTCGTTCACCGCGGCTGGGGAAGTCAGTCCCCTGCAGAAACAGACGAAGGCAGTGCAGATGCTACGGGTGCAAGACGACCAGATCATCCAAGAGGAGGACGAGAAATCGTGGACACCCAGGTCAATGTTGGCCGTAATGGACGGGGTGAACTCGATCCGATGGGCTTGGATCCTCCTGCAGATCGAGGAGGAAGACCATGTCCATGTTCACGCAATTTGCGGACTGGTTCATACAGAAGCTCCGAGCGCGACCAACCAAGCTCGAGAACCTCCGCATGTTCTGGGAGTCGGCCGGATGGAAGATGGCCATGGGGATGCGATCGGGCCAATCCTTCGGAGACATCTCAACCGAAGTCATGGCAGACGTGTGCTTGCTGAATGAGGCCATGAGCAAGGAGTTCCCCATAGACACCAAGGCCACGACCCCAAAGAAGCGCCCGGTGACAGAGGAGATTGGGCCCCCGTCCTCCAGACAGAAGGGGAACTATTGGGGCCCTGGGAACCACTACAAGGGATCCAAGGGCAATCAGAACGGACGTCAACCCAATTACAACCAGTATGGCAACTCACAGAAATAGAAGGCTGGCAACTGGCAGCAATCGGGATCACAGCATGGAAGCGGCGGCCAAGATCAAGGCCAGGGCCGCTATACCAGACATTCAACATTGTAGGTGCTTCTTGCAAGACGATTACCAGGCCGTGGCTGAGCTGATCCAGAAGCAAGACCCTGGACATCAGTGCCTGATCGTGGTCACAGCGGGCACCCCATGCCCCGACTATTCCGCCGTGATGGACAAATCAGAGGGCCGCAAACGCCCAGAAGGTTCGAAGTTTGGGGAGTTCATCGACCGCCTCATGAACCTGAGGGAGCTACCCGGCCACAAGCTCCTCACGACTGCAGAGAACGTTGTCATGAACCACCCATCTGACTGCCAATACATCTCGGATAGACTGGCATCGGATCCCATTGTGTTGGACTCCGCAGATTGCTGTATGGTCTCGAGACCACGACTATGGTGGTCCAACATCAAGTGGCAGGACATCAAGGAGCACCCGTTGACAGGCCAGAAGGTACAGTGGAGCCAATTCAATGGCCACCGACAAATCAAACTGGTGCTGCCACAACAGGATGTTGCCAATTTCAAAATGGGAGGCCTGCGCTTCCACGAGGACGTCTTGCAGGGCCGCAAACATGCTTTACGACGCCGAGTCCAGATTCACAGGGCCGGGCCTCCCCAGCCAAGAACAGGCTCAGGACGTCCGAAGCTGCACGTCAACGATGGTTGGCAGACAACCGGCAATTTGCCCCGCGGCATGACAACGACCATGCCATGGCTTGGATGGGAGAGGAAGCAGTGGTGATCCGACCTGACGTGAAGGAACAGCTCCACAACTTTCCGACAGGTTTCACAAAGGTCGAGGGCGTGTCACATGGTCGAGACACAGGATGATGGCCAACTCCTGGCACTTATCGTCAGCGTTGTTGATGCCGGCATTCATGTTGCAGTGGGCATACGGACAAGGAACACAGGTACCCGTACCAGTCCACGAGTCTGCGATCCAGAAGGTGATCCAACTGTAACATGGCCAGGCCAGGCCCGTGTTTCAGCCAGAGCTGAGAGATTCCCATGTGTCCGTGTCTGGACATGTGGGACCATTGGAATGCAGCAGGTGAGCTCATCCACCCAGCAAGGGTGATACCGCCCCTCGAACCAGGGCTACAGGCCACCTTCGAAGTTTAGCAACAGCTCAACGAGATACGAGTCGCAGTGGTCGACGAGCTTCGGCACATGATCGCCGAATGGGAAGAGATCACAGAACAGTGGTACGAAGCCTTGCCGATCGAAATCCAGGCAGTCTACACCAACAATGGTGACAAGAGAGTCACACAGGTACCAGTTCTTGTCGAACTACTCAAATTGGCAGGTCATCAAGGCCACTCAGAATTGGAGAAGGACTCACACCAGGATTTGACATGGTTAAGTCTGACACCGGGAACAGGATGGTTGCCTCGCCTCGATGGGCGTTATGCGGCACCAATCTCCATGGAGGAGTTCTACAGGCAGAATTGCCTCTACGTCCAAGAGAAGTTGAAGACGGCTCGGCCTAGCCCTCACTGGAGAGTCATGCTCGACGAGCTCCTGGCCGAACAGCAGAAAGGACAGGTAGAAGGTCCACTCCAAGCGCCAGAGGCCTGGGGCATGACCCTGCCTGAATGCGACGGCATTTCCCTACAGAGGGCACCTACTGAACGGGCCTGGGCGGCCATGTGCTTTGAAGTGGTCCAAAGTGACAAGGTGAGGAGATGCGAGGACTACCGGCGAAGCTACCACAACTCAACGGTGAGGGTCGGCGATTGCCCGCACTACAACGGTGGAGTGCTAGACAGCCGTGACGCGTCACCTCCAGTCCTTGGGCCAAGGACTACACGAAATTTGGGGGCAGGACTTGACAGGAGCATACAGGCAACTGCCTGTGAGGCCAGGTGACACCACGTACACACTGCTGGTGGTCCCAGGCGGCCCATCTTTGTGGCGCCACCGAGCCGCACCCTTCGGAGGGTGGCATCAGTGTGGGCCTTCTGTCGCTTTGGAGACGGCTTGGCATCTTTAGCTCGAAGATAGCTGGTGGTACGGGCCATTTCGTTGACGACTGGGCGGGCGTGGAGTTAGTTGCAACTTCACAGAGCTCGTGTTGGGCTTTCAAGTCATTCTTCCAGCAGTTGGGCCTGGATATGAAACCTGAAAAAGAGCAGCTCCCAGCCAAGGCACAGAAAGTGCTTGGAGTGATCGTCAGGGCTACGGAGGACATGCTGCTCGTGGAGATCTGCCCCAAGCGGAGGGACAAGTTGTTGGTAGCCTTGTTGGACGACTTGTTGACAACAAACACGTTGACCCCAGATGAGGCCCAACACATCTCGGGGAAGCTGGGCTTTATGGCGACCACGCTGTTCGGAGGAATGGGGGCAGCCGCCATTCAACCGTTCAATGCTAGGGCTCACTCCCTGTGCGAACAGAAGAACAACAAGCTCACCTTTGCCCTATGGGCATCCATCCACACGTTGAGGCAGCTGTTGATGGATAGCCGGCCACGATCAATTCCATGGGTATCACAAAGCCCAACCGTCCAAGCAGTGATCTACTCTGATGCCTTCTTCCAACTCGGAGAAAGACAACTGAAGCCGGAACAGGCCCCGGAGCTTTGGAACCCTATAGGAAGAGGACACCCCAAGCCAATGGATGGGGCTTCGTGGTTAGGACAGGCAATAGCGTGACGTACGCCGTACGCCCATGGTGAGGTACCAATGGAGTTCGTGAAGAAATTCGTGTCCAGGAAGGCTTTCATCTACATGATGGAAATCCTGGCCGCAGTCGTGGCAGTGGTGTTCATGCAGGACGAATTGCCACCATACTTCATCACGTTCGTGGACAACCAGGCAGGCAAATCTGCATTGCAGAAAGGGTACGGAAACGACCCACCTGTGAATGCTATCATTACGCATTCTGGGCCATGGTTTCGAAGAGAGGATGGCTTCCCGTCTTCAAGTACGTGCCGTCAACACTGAACATCAGCGACCCCGTAAGTCGCCACGATACGTCCATGGCAGAGAAGGCTGGATGGACAGAAAAGAAGGTAGACTGCATGGCCTTGCTGTCAGCCTTGGAGTCGTTTGCACAGGACCCCAATGGCTCAATACCTGACTTGCTAGCTGGTTTGGGGGCTCTACAAAGGACACCGAGCGGAATGGGGATTGTGCACGGTGTGGTTGGAGATGTGCACAACCAGCCATAGCCTTTGGAGCCAGAGAACCAACCAGCTGAAAGCAGACAAAAGGTCCCATGCACAGAGAACTGAGTGGGATGCGCGTGTCGTGCAACATCATGATGTGTAGGGACATGGGTGGAACGAAGTTCTGAGCGGTGCGTCCAGTCGAAGCTGATCTGGATCAAATTTGAAACCCTGAGACAACCCACCCAATTTTTGTATATACGATTTGTTTGCTTGATAGCTTAGGATTGGATGGCTGGGCTTGGTTAGAGATGTGCACAACCAGCCACAGCCTTTGGAGCCAGAGAACCAACCAGCTGAAAGCAGACAAACGGTCCCATGCACCAGAGAACTGGGTGGGATGCACATGTCGTGGAACTTGTACATTACATTATTCCATTCTTCCATTATTCCATTACTATATGATTACATGATATATTACATTAACATACTTGCATACTTACACACTTGCATGCATACATACATACATACATACATACATACATGCATTCATACATCCATACATTCATACATTCATCCACTCATAAAATCATACATTCATACATACATACATACATACATACATTCATACATACATACATACATACCGACAGACATACCGACAGACATACAGACAGACATACAGATAGACATACAGACATACAGACATACAGACATACTCACACATACACAGACACACACACATACACACAGACATGCATACAGACATACAGACACACATACGCACAGACACACATACATGCATACAGACGAACAGGGAGACAGGCAGACAGGCAGACACACACACACAAACACACATATACACTTTGGCTTACACTGGACACTGGAAATCACCATTTGTCCTTTTCGTTCAGAATGTAGATTTAGCATGTCGATTTCGGTAGGACGGTGTATAACGTTTTTAGTCTGACATACTGTATGATTGTCGGGCATTTGATCCTAGACCGCAGTTTGAATGACTTCACTGCATTGAACGTGTTTCCTTGGATGACCAATAGCTTTTGATGGGCAGAACTGATCAACAACAAGTGACATCCTTACTGGATAAGATGGTAGGAGGTGGGGGACCTTATGGTTTGAAGATGTGATGTATGTACGACGTGAGATGTCACGTAGCTGTCGTCCACAGGACGATGATTCTTGTATACGGTACATCGTTTATGGAAATTCTATCCACATCTGCAAAAGACCCGTCGCATCACAGGAGATGCCCGAGAAGTTGGACGAGAAGGCGCTATCTCACAGTGCGTTAACCGCGATTGCTCATGCGGGCCTCGGGCATGTGGAAGATGTGGGAATACTGCAGTACACATCAGTACGCTGCTTGGACATTTCCAAGGAGTTGCTCACAGATGGTATGTGAACAGGTACTTCTAGATACTTGGTCATTTTGTTAGTCTGTAACCTTTCCAGTCCTTGCAAGAGTCAGACCTCCCCGATTGAGGGGTGCCAGGCTTCTTAACGGGGGGGGGACTGCTTGTTTAGAAGGGGTGCCTTTTTTAAAAGTGGTGGGACTTCTTTTGGGGGGGGTGGCTACTTG
>Ga0126342_10009743_pt1 | contig 17211 bp, 10 predicted proteins | sample Cyp1metagenome_FD_92528 | JGI IMG/M metagenome (GOLD analysis project Ga0126342, IMG submission 92528) | Coral microbial communities from Lord Howe Island, Old Settlement Bay, Australia - Cyphastrea 1 metagenome | ecosystem: Host-associated > Invertebrates > Cnidaria > Coral ... | reverse complement strand
CTAAGTGTTGGTTTACGTTCTAAGTGATAAATGGGCCTAAGTGATATTTTGACGTTCTAAGTGATGAATTTTCCCTACGTTCTAAGTGATGAAATTTTGCTACGTTCTAAGTACGAAAAACAAAATGGAAAAAAAAATACGTTCTAAGTGATTGTCCGTCACTATATATATAACATATATATATATATATATTATATGTATATATAACATATATAACATATATATGTATATATACTTATATGCTTATATCATATTATATATATATTATACTATATTATATATATATGTTGATACTGGGATGAGATGATAACAGATGATATCTTGCCAACACTCACTGGGATTGGGATGACGACTGTGATAAATTGATATGTTGCTGGCAACGGGATGAAAACATTGATATTGTCATGCATCATGTCATTCTGCGCATCCCCGTATATGCGGTGAACATACGTTAAATAAGCCAACGATGTAGGATGTACACTTGTGATATAAATGCTGGTTGGTGGTTTGGAACATTTGGATTATTTGTCCATTCAGTTGGGATTTTCACTCCATCCCAACGGACTATATCATATTTTTTCAGAGGGGTCTCAATCACCAACCAAAATGGGATTGTAATGGGATTATATCACTCAAAATCAACGGGACCCGCATCCTATTGAGAGATGCTACATGGATTTTATGATGGTTCTCTCAGATTCCACCAGCCACGAAAACTATGGTTTGGGTCAAGGGCGAAACTTGGCTTAGGCGGCGAATGAAAAAAACGGCCATCGTTTTCACCATCGATGGTTGGGATTTTATGTTGAATCTCCATGAAACAAAAAAATATATTGAAACATCACATGCGCACGTGCGCCTAGATAGTAGTCCACCCTGCAAACTAACTATAACTATATATATTTATATTATTATTATTAGTATTATTATTTTTATTATTAATTAATTATTAGTATTATTATTAATTATTATTATTATACTATTATTAATTATTATTATCATTATTAATTATCAAGTTAATTATCATTATTAATTATTACTCTTTAATATTATTAATTATTATTATTAATTATTATTATTAATTAATTATTATTATTAATTAAGTATATAATTAATATTATATATATATATATGTTTGCATTAAAAAAATGCAGGAATTCAACAAAACTCGGGACAGGGATTCTACAATGTTTATCTTCAAACCAGTCTCCGGGAGGAACATCTCGGTGATCATCCGAGAAAGAACTGAGATTGGCATGATTTTCTTCGAGATTTCGTGGCGATATGTATGGGTCAACGTGAGAATAGCAAAATTCTGGGTTAGCCTCTGGTAAATTAACATAGCTATAGAAAATCACCATTTTTAATGGGAAAATCCACTATAAATGGTCATTTTCAATAGCTATGTTAAATTACCAGAGGGTAACCTCTATAGTAACTCTAGTAATCAAACGTAGCTAGCTGGAAAATCCGCCATGTGCAGATGATTCTCCCATTCAAAACAGTCTTTGTTTTCCAGCCACGTTGGATGACACCGGAAGGCAATCTCCAGTGTCTTCACGGTTTAGACTTCAACCAGCTCCACCCGACCCCCAGATTAATCAGGCATCCGTACAGAAACTGACAATAGGAGCTTAAGGTAAACCGTTTTTTTCGCAGTTTTTTTTTTTAATAAGGTCTTATTTAACTGTTGCAATGTTTTGAGTCTTGGTAAACCGCTTTTTCTAAGACCTTGCGAGGTGATGCAACCGGGAATTCTTTTCGGATCCCCTGAAAGGTCGCCAGATTTTCATCGCGGGATGTTAGGAAACCAGTAAAGTTGGTAAACCCTCATGAATGGCTGTTGGTTGTGAATAAGTTCCAAAAAAAGCACTGAAAACATGGCCAAAAAAAGCCCTCTGAAGTTTTGGTCAGTTAAAAAGCGTCGCTTTTGTTGGTGCATCCCGATGACACAGAGTGATTTTCCGGGGGGCATCCCACTTCAAGGGAGAAATCATTTGCCGTATCATATTTGAAGAGTTGTCTGTTTTCGCGCATAAATGTTCATGGGATTTAAGATATTTAAGCAGCCCTCCAAAAGGTCCTTCTTAAGGGCCTACTAAGGACTTATTAAGGGCTAATTGACCACCAACAACCATTAATGAGACTAATGAGGGCTTATTCGCCATCTATTCTTAGCCAGGCCCAGTGAGGTAGGGAAAGCTGCCGAGACAGGGAAAGTCTGGCAATTGATTCTTGCACATGCTTATTGATTAGCGGGTTCTTAAGGGGAAGTTCGTACTGCTTTCCCAGACTGTCACGCTCACGCTCATTTCATTCATGCATATTCATGCATCGGTGGGAACCCCCCTCGATTCCTAGCATCTCAATAGCATCTTTCAAGGTCTATCAAAGTCTTACAGTATCTTACAGTAATCGTTCTCTAGACGGTCTATTTGGTCTAATAGTATCATACAGATTCATAGATAGTAATAGATAGTATTAGAAAGTAATAGATAGTAATAGATAGTCTTACAGTATCTTAGAAGGTCTATCAAAGTCTTACAGCATCTTTCAGCATCTTTCCGAGGTCTGCAAGGACGAGCGCTACGAGGTGAGTTTTCTCGAGAACGAAGGCGGCGCGACACGCGGTGATGGTTAGGGGTTCAGCCGTTACCAAAGCTGGTTATGATTGTTACACTTCGCCATGGTGATTTGCCATGGCCCTAATCGAAATAGATGGTTTGCCGAACCCAAAAATGGTGAGAACTAACAACTAACAGTTTGCCATGGAAAATCACCATTGTTAATAGGAAAAACATGGATTTATGGGAGATATAAAGGGTATATTACCATCTGGTTATCACTAACATAGCTGGCTGGAAAATCCCTAATAAATGGAGGTTTAGTTCGCTGGGAAAATCATCTATTTCTATGGGCCATGGCTTCCATGGCTATGTTAATTAACCAGAGGATAAACACCATTTTTAAGGATTGTTTTTGTGTTTTCGGAAAAAAATAAAGATGAGTTTGAATTGACTCAATGACAATGTTTTTATATATTGGGAGTATAGGATGAAAATTGCCATGTTTGCTGGAGAGAATGATTGTGACATGTATTCCTATGATATATTCTCAACCAATCTATCGCCATAATTACTGCTACACCAGAATCCCCAAGTTGTATTACCTTCTGGTTATGACTAACAGTTTGCTATTGAACATGGCCATCGAAATAGTGAGTTTTCCCATTAAAAATTGTGATTTTCCATAGTTTTTTGTATGTTTACCAGAGGGTATATTGTTGAAACATGTGTAAGCACGGTGATGATTCGGTATTGAAAGATATGTTGCCAAGACAAAACCTTTGATCCTCTTTTTAGTCATATGGGTGTGAGTCAAAACTCCAGTAGCCTTTTGTTGAACCCTGAAATAGTCGGTGGATGTTCATCCCCTTCAATGCAGTAATAGGTTTTGACCCATCACCATATGCTGGTTTGGTGCAGTTACCTCAGCAACCCATGAGTGACGAGTTGGTGATCATATTCACGTGATTTACCGATTTACCCTTTGAAACCTCTGTCATCCAATAAAAACACAGTGCTTGGTCTAGAGCGAGGTTCACATCTTGGATTATTCCGTGATACCTAGTAAACTGATAAGTAGATCCAAAGACATGTTTTTTGTTTTTCCCTCACTAAACCAACGTTTGGTTTTCAAATGTTGACATGCCAAAGGAATGTGTTGGTTTTCAATCGAAATGTCATTGTTCAGATCCCACCATCTCCTGAAACGCTGGTGGCTCCAGGCCCAACATCTCTGGCTCGCTCCAAATTGCCCCTTTGTCGGCAAAGGATCGATGGATCTCGATGGATCTGATGGGCAAAGCCTCAGCCGTCATTTAACATCTGGAATATGATATGGATTCTTTGGAATATGGATGAATATGTTATATGATGAACATTAAACATATGGATATTTGGAATATGATATGAATATGAATATGGATGAATATGAGAAATATGATATATTGAATATGAATATGAGTATGGATGAATATTAACATTCGGAATATGATATGGAATATATGTATGGATGAATATGATTAACATTAGAAATGAATATAGATATGAATATGTTATCATATATGAATATGAACATAGATGAACATGAAAATTGAATATGGATGAATATGGATGAACATGGTCTATGTACGGAGGACATATATATATAACATATCCCTATGATATGGATGAACATGGTCTATCTCTATAGAGGAATTGATTTACCCTCTGGTAATTTAACTTAGCTATGGAAAATGGACAATTTATAGTTGATTTACCCATTAAAGATTGTGTGATTTTCCATAGTTATGTTAGTTTACCAGAGGGTACCTATAAACATTGATGAGATTCCACCATAGTTTTTCCGTGTTTTCATCACTGATCCAACAGGAGTGTTTTGGGCACAGCAGCTTCTTTGGGCACATCACATGGGTGTGTCTGAAAATAGGGTATGTACAGTTATGGCCATTAAGAGTTATAAATGGACATATAACTCCTACAACTAAGGTTATAGATCATTATAATCCCATTTATAACTGTTAAGGGCCGTAACTGTACCCCAAGTTTCGGTGACTATCCCCTTTTATCAGACAGACCCAAATGACAATCTCCATGTTTTTTTCTCATCACAACTTCGCTACAGGGGTATATCAATATCGGTCACAGGTCTACTGTCTACTGAGTCTGGGTTTGCTAACACTGAAATGGTTGATTTCGGCCCCGCCCATGTTTCTCCTGGGTTCATCGTTGAACTTGTTGGTCATACGTGCCATGGTCAATTCTTGGTTATTCTCTGGTAAACATACAAAAAACTGATGGGAAAATCACCATGTTCAATGGGTAAATCCACTATTTCTATGGCCATTTTCAATAGCAAACTGTTAGTCATTACCAGAGGGTATTTTCCCATAAGATGGGGTTGGTCGATTTTGGGCCAACGGGGAATTTATACTTGCCAAGGAATCTCATTGATGATGAGATGACCAGGTCATCGTATGCCATACTCCTCCAGTTGTGGCTGACCATGGTAAATACTTGATGAACCACCGAGAAATCGTGTTCGTGCGTTGGTTCACCCCAATGAAATAACTGGACATTGCCCCTAATTACTTTCCCTATTGAATGAACTTAGGTCATTCCTCCAATATACTATATTTCCAAGATATTCCATGCTATTTCCATGACATATCATGCTATATCCCCAACATTCATCACCATTCTATTCATTGGATAATGGATAAACAATAAACATTATAATATATATATGTATATATATATATCATATCATAATATATCATGATATTATATGATATTATATCCATTATATATATACATTGACTGATTGATATTTGCACTAACAAAGAACAAATACAGCAACAACATATTCATTCCCATTGTTTGTTTCTCAAGGCTTGGTGCTTTGGAGATTTGCGTCTCGGCAAAGCACATGGGGAGGCTGATTTATCGGAGAAAAAACATCTCAACAAAGGGATTTGACTTAGTATTATGGCTATAGCCCAAAAATAAATGTCCTCCATGTTTGTTTCAAGATGCAGGTTCTGTGCCAACCGTGGTTGCTACAGAAAAATAGAAGATGGAAACCATGTCTGCTGCTGGAGATACTGTAGAGTTATTACCCTCCGGTAACCACACCTGGTTTGCTGGAAAATCAGCCAATGGGATGATCAAACAAAAATCTGGGATCCCATCATAAAGTCATCACTATTAATAAATATATACCATCTGGTTATTTAACATAGCCATGGAAAATGGACCATTTATAGATGATTTTCCCAGCGAACTAAACCTCCATGTAGGGGATTTCCCAGCCATGTGGCTGATTACCAGAGGGGATTTCTAAGCCATAGCCCCCTGTCAACTACCCTCTGGTAATTTAACGTAGCTATTGAAAATGGTGATTTATAGTGGATTTTCCCATTAAAAATGGTGATTTTCCATAGTTTTTTGTATGTTTACCAGAGGGTATCCTTCATGAAATGATGATCGCTCTGCGACTCAAAAAGAATATTGCTTAGCGGTGGATGAGTTTCGGAGAAAAAAAAGAACGATGTCCGAAAAAATGCCGTATTGATGTATTGTATTTGGGTGACACCCTCGTTGAAACCCAGAAAATCCATTAAAATCCCACAGCAACGAAATGAACTGCGAAGTTATGTTGTGATATCCGGTGTTCACATGGCTTTGTTTGAACATAGGTTATCTCCAAAATTCCCTGGTTAAAGTAATCATCATTTTCCGGGACCATCACCCAACAAAAATCAGACACAGCCTTGTGTTGTCATAGTTCCCAGATTTGTTGCATAAGTCCCCATGAACATCTATGAACTGGTTGGTTGCTGCAATGTGGCCCCCCCAGTTTTAAGTTGGTTTATATGCCCCAGTAACTATAGTTATAAGTACCATAAACCATAGTTGTTGGAGTTATGTGCACCAACTGAACACTATCTTGGGGGCCTCACATTGTGGGTTCACTTAAACCTTACAGGTCCATATTGTAACGACCCCACCTCTCGCCTATCCCACTGAGGCGAAGCGGGTTCATGTTTCGTTGAGAAGGGATCGACGCTGATCATCCGTTGTGTACTGTTGAATGACCAATGGGTGCTAAAAAATAATACTGGTTTGATGATACAAAACAGTTTTGCAGTAAAGATGTGATTGATTTCATTTCAAAGTCTATATGAATGAATACAATAAATATGAGTTTACTCTTTTATGGGGGTTTACCATGTTATAACGTTATTTCTATGGTTCTAAAAGGCTGCAAAGCACTTCCCAATTGGGATGTACATCCGCAGTACAACTTGAGGTATATTCACCTTAAGCCCTGCAGTTATGGCCCTTAAACAAAAGTTATTAATGTCACTAAAAACAAAAAGTTATAAGCCATACCTGTTCTCTTCAGGGCTATAACTGTAGTTATTGTAAGCCCCACCTTGCAGGACTAGGCTTGTTTGAATCCATTGATCAATCATTCCTACTATCCAATGATCATGTGGCTATATTGGGAAACGGCCCATGTTTCAGAGAAAGCCAGATAAACATCATATTGTTGCTGAAAAAAAACTTATATACTCATCATATCCCCAATACATAAATCTCCAAGGCATACCCATTTATTGTTGCTTAAACACGGAGCATATCCCCAAATCACAACAATGTACAGCAATCATTCCAACATATCACCATGTTGGTTCTTTATCCCCAGTATATCATCATATTTGTTGGAAAAATTCCAATTTTGGTCGGCCATAAAATCATCCATGTTTCAGACAAACATAGACGAACCCAGACGTCATATTGTTGGTTATAAACTCAGTATATCCCCACTAGTTCCCCAGGTTGTTGGCTATATCCCATTATTTGCCTATTACATCTCTACCAGACTACCAGATGAGGGCGGCCACTATGTTTGTTGGTTTATAAACCAATGAATGCTAGCTTGTTATGAAGACTAGGTTCTACCCCCGGTTGACTTAAATATTCCACGATTAAAAACATTTAAAAACCATATTTTAAGGTTGAAATCTCATTCTGATCATTTCCGATGGTATTCCTATGGTTTTCCTGCGGTTTCCTATGGTTATCCTATGGTTTTCCTCTGGTTTGGAGTGGTTTCCTATGCTTTTCCTATGGTTTTTCCATGGTTTTCCCATGATTTCCGTGGTGGTTTCGTGGGGGGGCGCCTCACGGGGCCCTGGTTGTTCTTCCTAGGATTTACGGCGCTGCGATCCTGATGCCCCAGCTGGCCAGGAGCGAAGAAAATGGTTGGGAATATCCTGAGGGATATATTGGGAATATTATAGGGAATATAACTTGATCGTCACTATTAATGATTAATATACTGGAGACTAGATATGATTAGTAGTGACTAATAATTCGATTAGGAGTGACTAATAATATCTAATAATTCGATATACCCTCTGGTAAATTAACAGTTGGACCCTGAAAATGACCAATTTATAGTGGTTTCACTAGTCTTCCAACCCCATTTTTAGCCAGGGTCTATGTTAATTTACTGGAACTTTTATTTTTCCATTATATCCCTCTAATATTCCCAATATATCCCTATAATGCCAAATGGGAATGTTATTGGGAATTCAGCTGGTTCCAACCATAATGGGAAATTTATTTGTCCATTCTATTGGGAATAGTAACCATAAATGATATATAATTGGTATATAACTATTGACTATGGTATATAACTATGGTATATAACTATGGTATATAACTATCGTATATAACTATGGTATATAACTATGGTATATAAATGGCATATAACTCAGGAATATCCATAAATGGTATATAAATGGTATATGAATGGTACATAAATGGTATATACATGCTATATAACTGCTCCATATATTCCCATTAATTCCCATTAATTGCCACTGGTGATCGGAGATAGGTTATTCTGAATATTTTATATTCTATCAATTGATGTGTATATTGGGATAGATGGGAAAATTGATTATGGACTATTGTTGTGGGTTAATCGGATATGTTTAATAATCAGGTGTGTTTAATGGGTATATAATTACTAACAGTATCTAACAGTAGTGGATGTGATGGGATGATATTGATATAACCAACAATATATGGGAATGAATGGGAATATATAGCCAATAATGGGAAAATGATGATTATGATGAGAATAGATGATCATCTAGTAAATTCTAACGCCCTGACTGTTCTTCCTCACTGGAATGATGATGAGTAGGGGAAACAAGAGGGAAATCATCCTCAAATGGCCGAACTATTCAGGTTAGTGAAATATTACAATTTACCCAGATCCATTGATTATCAATTGATTGGCCATAGATATTTGTTCATTATCGACTCAGGATAATAAAGATTCTCGAAATTTATCCATTGATTACCTATATTCCAGTGATTTCTCCCATGAATATCCCATGAATTCTCCAGAAAAACACATCCCTTTGGATCCACTTTCACCACAAACTCACCGTCCAATGGGATGATCAAAGAAAAAATAGGGATCCCATCATTAAGTCATCACTATTAATAAATATATACCCTCTGGTTATTTAACATAGCCATGGAAAATGGATGAAAATGGTCCATTTATAGATGATTTTCCCAGCTATAAACAAATGGTCCATAGAAATAGATGATTTTCCCAGCGATAAACCTAACTAAACCTCCATTTATGGTTGGGATTTTCCAGCCGGCTATGTTAGTCATAACCAGATGGTATATATATATACCCTCCAGTAAATTAACATAGACCCTGGCTAAAAATGGGGTTGAAAGAGTAGTTTCCAAAAAATGGGTGTGTTTTCAGGGTCTATGTTGATTTACCAGAGGGTATATCGAATTATTAGTCACTACTAATCGAATCATTAGTCACTACTAATCATATCTAGTCTCCAGTATATTAATCATTAATAGTGACTAATAATGGGATTTATAGGTATCCCAGATGCGAACCATGGTGCTGGAATATAAACACCTACATGTACTGTACCCTAAATTAACAATTGCCAAGTTTTGTCGGTAAATATTCCAGCACCATGGTTCGCATCTGGAATAGATATAAATCCCATTATTAGTCACTATAATGAGTAATATACTGGAGACTAGATATGATGAATAGTGACTAATATGATTAATAGTGAATATACATGGAGGTTTCCTAAGTTAACTAGGGGTACCATGGGGTACTCATCCATTTAAACAAGCACAACGATTTCAATGAAATATATAAACCATCCAGCGATTGGGTATCCCCATTTCAGGAAACCATCACATGAATATGAATCTTTAGATAGGATATGGCAATGGATTAATATGGATGTTTGAGTCATATTTTGATTTAAGTGAGGATTGCCAAATTTCATACTTATTCAAGTCACCATTTTGCTGCAAGAAAACTGTTTATTCCTGGGGAAATATCCAAATGTTCACTGGTGAAATTCCAATGTCTGACGATTCATCTGACGTCACAGGTGCTCGGTGTGTTTACGATCCCCGTCTATGGCAGGTTTATGGCAGCCAGGAAGAAAACCACAGTGGTTTATCATTGTTTACCATCATTCTCCCTAGTGCACTTTCGGGATTTTGGGGTCTAATTAACAAATTTTCAGCAACCATGTGACCATGTGGGGCAAAACGCCTCTGCGTGAGGAGTATGAACTGGCATCGGCTTCTAACCATTGAGGCACGCGACGTTCCGGAAGTGTGGTCAAACATGGCTGGACAATTCACTTATGGGTGCACCATTTGGAGATGATCTTCCCATTTGACATGTTGATGTTCCGGCGGGGCTTTTGAGAGGCTTTTAGAAGTTTCATTCTCATCGCCGTGAGCATCTTCTTGCAGGCAGGGTTTCAGGCTGACACTTAGGGCCTTTCAGGCTATCACGCCACCAACTGAGCAGGATGACGGAGTGTCAAAACGAAACAGTTGGTTGATGATTACGGGGATGATACCTTTTCCAACATGTTCTACTCAAGTTGGGACATTTCAGAAAACATCACGATAAACTTTCAGACCCCTGGCCCCTCAACCATTGTGAGACATTGTCCATGTCAGGTGGAAATTGTTTCTCATCACAGTCCTTTAGGATCATTCTATGTACCACCAGAGTTTGATATAGCATGGGTGCCTACAAATGCAGAATGGTGGGTACAGATAAGCAGCTTGTTTGTGGTTCAAAAGGCCAAAAGCATCCAACAGCATCCAAAAGCTACCATCGTCACATATCCGATTTCGATTGGTAAAACCTACTTTGGATTCTAATGGCTATAGCTGTCTTCTGGGTAGTATGTGTAGAGTCGGTATTCAGCCGTTCTTGTGAAAAGCCCCCTACTGGTTGGTCCATCGAAGATTGGAAACCACTGGATCTAACTGGGGTGAACAACCAGCCGCAGCATTTCCCCTTTCTCTTGTTTCATAAGGCACCCGAAGGTGACAAGTCCAACGTGAAAAAAAAAAGTTTGTCTGGAAATTGGCTGGTAAAACGCACATGTTGTTGTGTTCAGAACCATTGTTTTTTCTGGTTGAATTTCAATTTTCATTAGATCCCAGTTTCAATTTCAAGTCGCCAAGTCGCAATCGGACGTTTTTTTGTCCCAGTTTTTCACTGGTCAAAGAGTCAAAACCCTTCAAAACCGTTGATGCGGACGCTTTTTGTACCTCTTCTGGTTGGTGGTTTGGATTTTTTTTTGTTTTCCCATATATTGGGAATGTCATCATCCCAACTGACTTTCATATTTTTCCGAGGGGTTGAAACTTGAAACCACCAGTCTTTGTCGAGGTGAGTCTCTTGGTGATGCTCGCGAGAAAGGAGTCCGTCTATGACACCTTCGCGGGGCAAATGTTTCTCTGTCCCTTGGAGAGTTCCAAAGAAGCGGAGAAGTGGATGGCTTCCACGGGGAGTTGAAGGAAAACCATAGGAAAACCATAGGAAAACCATAGGAAAACCATTGGAAACCATGATGATTTAACCAATGAAACGGGGATTTCATGGGATTTATAGCTTATTTATGATAGCTAAGTTGATGCACATAATTTGGTGAAGCTTTCGGTTTATGGGTAATAACATATAATAACTAGAGTCAGTCGGTTTACCCAAGAAACATAGCTGGGAGGCCTCTCCTAGGATTCAATGGGATCCGCCATTCTCGGCAAGTCCCCATTGTTGACTACAAGCATCTTGTTTTCTTGCTGTATGTTCAAAAATCCAGCTTTTTGTGACTTCAAGTGCATTTTACTTACTCAATTAATCGTGTAACACAACGAATCTCCAGTTTTGTGGTGATATGCCCAGTTTCACAATATAAATCTCCATGGCTACTGATTTGTCTTAGACTCAATGATTTCATATTGTTGATACACCATGTTTTGCTGTTATCATATATAAATCTAGGTAAATAATCGACAGAAAGTGTTGTTCCAACTCTAGATCATGATTTTTTGTTTACACAAATCCTGAAAAATCCAATGGTGTTTTTCTTCCCACCATCAATATGGGTATGGGTCAAAATTAGGTACCCCAATAATTGGATGGTTAATACTAAACTAGACTAACATCTGTGGTCCCCTAGGTCTTCCATTTTGATCCACATCCATATGAATGAATTCTCCATGTTTATCACCAAGCGGCTCCATGGATCATATCCGGCGCGGAGGCGACTTGGGCGCCGGTTGTATTCAAGGCTACAGCTCAAGGTGTACGGGACCCTCGGGGCAACTTGCCTCCATTGGGACACTGGAAGGATTAGTGCAGAATGTATGTCTATATGTAGAATGTGCATGAATGTGCTGACTATTGTGATTTGCATAGTAAGATTATATGTGTATATATGTATGTAGATTTTATCACTGGTGTTATTGTTGTTGTTTTTTATTAGTTTCATGATTAACATTGTTTTGTTGATTCCTTATTATTGTAATAATCTATTCATACTTTTTGTTGTATAATTATTATTATATGCTATATACATCTATCCGTGCGATTTATATGTGAATTGTGTATGTGGATGTTCCAGATATGATTAGATACAATGTGGCCCCCCAAGTTATAAACTGGTTGATAAACCCATTCATTAAACTACGTATAGTTATAAGATGTTATAAGTATCACTTAAAAGCCTAGTTATTGGAGTTATATGCACCAACTGAACGCTATTGTTTAGGAGCCACACATGGCTATTGTCATGTGAGGCGCAGACACGTGCCAGATTCAAGGCCAGGTGGAATTAATCACCCTGGCTCCATCAAGGGATTGGATGATGTATCTTGGGGGGTTCCATCAATGGGGGATCCCCAGTAGCTGGATGTTTTTTTTATTGGAAAATCATGGAAAATCCGAAAATCAAATGGATCATTTGGAACCCCCATGATGCCATGACTTGTTGGAAACCTCCATTTTTTATCCCCCAAGTATTTCCACTATAAAATTAGGAGCGCCGCTCGGAGTTCTATAAACTAAGATTATGGTGATAACTGGTCATAATATATTGGGAATAATCATCCCAACTGACTAATATTTTTCAAGATGGTTAAAACCAGCAACCAGATAATTTGGGGATGAAACTGATATTACTCATTACTCCAGATTGAAACTCATTATGTCATACTATGACCCCATCCATTTGCTGTGAGTTTCCTCATATTTTTTCCATGGGCTCTCAGGACTGAAATTACTCCACCACGGCTGTACAGTTTCGATATTTGGACAACCAGCTTCTTGGCCCAGCGAAGGGGGAGATTCGTGGTTTCGAGTTGCACATGCGCTTCTTTACATTAAAAAAACAAACTAAACACATCACATATAGCAATAGTATAGATGGCCCATTCTTGGATGATCTGCCTATTGAAATGTAATTTGTCGTACCCATTTTCTAGCAGGAAATGACAATGGTTTCTTGATGGTTGAAATCAATGTTTGGACTCTTCTTTCGATGGTTCAATGTTCAAAATGAACCTAGATAATACATGATTAATACAGAATGTACAGTAGACTGGTAGACCTCCCTCTGCTGAGCGGATGTCAGTGCAGATTTTTTTGTTGCGGCAATCTACGAATGTGACTTGTGACTGTTTTCTGGTGCAGCGGAAAACCAAGCTTGATTGATCTTTGAACTTGCCCAGATGCTCCATGGTGCTGGAATATTTACCTACAAAACTGGTCCATCTTTAGGGTAAATGTAGGTGAAATTTCCCGAAAACCATGGTTCGCATCTGGGTTGGCTCAATGACTGTTTGTTTCCGGTGAGATTTGGAGAGGTATCACATGGTTCCAACCATTTTGAATCATATCCCAATTATATATATAAATATATGTATTGTACAATATAGTTAATGTTCATACCAAAAAAAAACTAGCTTCCAATCATATCCCAATTTTTGATTTAGCTCCGTTAAGACCGCAGAAGTTGTACGGATAAACCCCAGTGGATTTGTGTGAACAGTACCCGAAATTCCCATGAATCATCATAATTTTCCGGTTAAACTCGCCATTTTTGGCTGGTTGTTGGTTTGGAACATTTGGATTATTGTTCCATATATATATATGGGATGTCATCCTTCCCATTGACTTTCATATTTTTCAAGATGGTTAAAACCACCAACCAGAGCCATTTTGGGGATGTAAACCATTTTAAGACACACGCACACACACAAATTACAGTAGATAACCCCTGATAGAAACCACTCATCCTCTGGTAATTCAACATAGCTATTGAAAATCACCATTGATAGTTCACTTACCTATTAAAACATTCTGATTTTTAAAAATAGGTACATTAAATCACCAGAGAGTTTTTCGCACAATTTCAGGGATGTACTGAGTCACCTCCAGTTCTAAACTGAGGACTTTTCGTTCGCGCGCCTTGGCAATCCGTGCAGGGTAAGACCATGGTGCCCCATATGGGCCATGGTCAAAAGTGAGATCCATAGATACAGCTGGATTTTTTTTTCATGATTTTGTGAGGATTTAACCTTCAAAACTGTTGGGACTTAAAGTGATATTACCGGGAGGTGATTTAATGGGATAGTAATGGGGATATGCGCGGATATTTCGTGGAATGGAGAAGCAGCCATAATCAAAATTTTGATTGCATATCCATATTTTTTGGGATGGTCATGAATCCAATGTCATTGGAATTTGTCTAACCACAACATGTATTTACGCAAGTCGAGGCTGCAAGTCGGACTGATCGTTTTTTTTTTTTTCAGGTGGATAAATTCACTGAAGATAGACAGATCAGGCTGGAGGCTGGAAGACTAATTTAATTCCATTGAACCTTGCAGCTTGCAAAAAAAACATGTCGTTTAACATTGGGTTCCAATTTATGTTAGGGAACTGTACATGTAATACGGAGAAGATCGCCTTTTCGGACTGAAACCCTCTTTTTTTTTGGAATCTTTGTGGATTCCCAGATTGAAAGTAACATGTTGAACATGATTTCATGATATTCCATGTTGATGTTGTTGTTAATTTCTCTTGTTATTTCGATTTGTTGCTTTCGAAAAACCCTGAGGAATCGCTGAAGGCGATCTTTCCAGACAAACAGGCGCAGTCCTGTGCAGCACTGGCCAACGGCATTGGTGAATTGTTGGTTCATTGTCTTTTGTTTAGGTATTTCATGATATTCTAGTTTTGTTTTAGCATGTTTTAGCATTGTTTTAGCTATAAATATGGGAGATACATGTTTGATGATCTTTGAGCTTTATACATGTGAGAAATGTACGGTATAATTTACGCATATAAGCGTATATATGTTGATATATATCCTGTGAGGGTAATATGTATGGTTATTAAGCCATTGCTGCTTTTCATCATACTTTTCCGTTGAAACCATCAATCTTCCAGGTAAGATTCCCACCGAACCACCCCTTGGTTTTCCACATTTTCTCACCAAATCTCTCAACATATCTAAAACATATCTAAACTTGTCTAGACCTATATATCTAAACCTATCTAAACCTATCTATATAAATATATCTGAACATGTCCATTTTTTTTGGATTCTGTCAGCGTCTTAAAACATTCCTTTCCGTTTCGCATTTCACAGGACGACATCGACGAGCGCATCGTACCTTGGCACGAACAGCTGGAACAAGTGGATGATTGAGATCCGTGATCTTTAAGCTAGAAGTTGGGGATATAGTGGGATTATATAATATATATATATATACATGTATGTATACTATATAAATAACATCATATCCCCAGATATAAGTGGGCATTTCTAGATTTTAACCAGCCAATTTAAAATGGGATGTTAACCAGCAAGGTTGGGATTTGAGCAAAGAATATGATATGACCAACGTAATCTGATCATCTGATAGTTTGGGTGTGTCCGAAAATTAAATAGAGTGTACCCAAATACCCACGAATACCCAACCATTTTCCAATTTTAATCAAGGATAACGATTAACAGTTGGATTTGGGGGGTATCCTATTTCAGCCAAAGCCAAATCTTCAAGATAGCAATTGGGATCAATTGGGTATGATGGGGTGTGATGGAAAATATCTTGAAACCACGTTATAGGACCTTCGATCTCGTACCCTCTGGTAATGACTAACAGTTTGCTATTGAAAATGGCCATAGAAATAGTGGATTTACCCAATAAAAAATGGTGATTTCCCATCAGTTTTTGGTATGTTTACCAGAGGTTAAAATCTATTCTGGATTACTCTGGAATAGGATAAGTCATGCCAAAATGAGAGAGGCACCATCCCAAAATTCGTGGAACATCGATTCACCATCTGGTTATGACCAACAGTTTGCCATGGGAAATCACCCATGCCTATTAAGTTCGGTAAAGCATCAAAGAACATCTATTTCTGCCATGGCTTCCATGGCTATGTTAAATAACCAGATGGTACTATAAATGAAGTGGAATCCATTCCTTAATGATTTAAATTTTCGAGATGATGAATCAAATGTGAATTCTCTCGGGGACGCAGTTTTTTTCAAATTCTGTGAATGGCCACAGCAAAACCTCAAAATTACCTCCCAACCAACATGTTGAGCCTGATATGAGTGGGGATTTGATGACTCCTTCGTGGTCATGAGCGGTTTTCCAAGGTCACTGTGAGTTATTTTTCTGTTGGCTTAACGGATCAGTGCCACTCTCTGACGTCAGCACGTTGGTGTTTTTTGATGGTAAAATCCACCCCGAACTAATTGGTGGATTGTCTAGCCGCGATTGATTGCCAGAGGCCAAATGTTGCTCAAAATCCAGGGTTTTGGGGTTGAACATGGGGTCTATCTGAAAACAGTGCACTAAAATTGTTGATGATGAATTGGGAGAGTAGCCGCTCAAAATGGGAATAATATGGAATTATTATATAATTTAATATTGTTTATCATGGGGTGCATAAACACTCATATTTAAAAAACAAATCATTGAATTAATCATGGGGATGGTCCGTTGTCAATAACAATGGAGACAGTAAGCGCTATTTTTTTCGAGATGGCTGAGGATGGTAGGTCCTGTCCAATTTTCTACTGGGATAGCTTATCTAATGAAAACTTGAATTTCCCACTACTTGGTGGCTCATCCCACTTAGTAAGTGGGTTATAACCCCAGTTATAAATGGGATAAGTAAGGTTAATCCACTTATAACTGGGGTTATAACCCACTTACTAAGTGGGATGAGCCACCAAGT
>Ga0126342_10009742_pt1 | contig 17211 bp, 22 predicted proteins | sample Cyp1metagenome_FD_92528 | JGI IMG/M metagenome (GOLD analysis project Ga0126342, IMG submission 92528) | Coral microbial communities from Lord Howe Island, Old Settlement Bay, Australia - Cyphastrea 1 metagenome | ecosystem: Host-associated > Invertebrates > Cnidaria > Coral ... | reverse complement strand
CCCCCCAGGTAAACCTGTAACCTTTTACGAGTGCCATCCGGAAGATCACGCCCCAGCACCTTCGGTGCGGGCGGATTTGATATCCACAGATGGGACAGAAGTGCGTTCACTGCGTTCACTGCGTTCATGGCCAGGCCGCGGCACAGGCGAAGGCTGGTGAACTCGGAAAGGCTCCGAAGTGCTGGCTTCATTAAGTGTTCACGTAGTTTCCTTGCGGATAGTTTAGCCAGTTTAGCCGTGGTTGCAGAAGAGATTAATTCCTGACTGAATCTTAATTATTCTGGATGGATTTGGATTGGTTTGCTCACCTGGCTCACTTGGTGATATTTCAATGATATTTCAATGATATTCCTCGATCATCCCCCAGATTCCCCGGCCAGGCTGCACAAGAGCATGCTGCTGCGCTGCACAAGGAGATGGACAAGGACGGAGATGGCCAGGTGAGCGTTGACGAATTGACTCTCGGATCCGTGATATCCCATGACAGAAAGATCAAAAAGGACCCATGAAAACAGCAAATGCAGCAAGGAACTAGTTTCAGCATGTTTCAGCTAAACAAATCTTGAAGCCCATCAAAACTCCAGCCATGTGACATATCGCATGTGAGTTTGCAAAGCTGGTGATTAGACCTTGAGATCGGAGTTTGACAAATTTGACAAACCTTTCTTCCACCCCGACCAAGGAGAGCATACCTCAAGAATAAGGCAGCGGCAGCACATGCAGCAATCGATAAAGACGGAGATGGAAAGATCACCTTTGATGAAGCGATGCGTGGCAGCATGTGGCGGCGTTCTTTCAGAGTTCTTTCAGAGTTCTTGAGATAGCAAAGGCCCAAAGGGTAAGGGCGCTCCTTAACCCGTGAACATCGTGAACTGTTTGCGCTGCTTGCTTTGAGTCTTTGAGTCATGTTGCATAGTTGTTAGCCTTGTACGCAGGGCTGTGGGAGCGTTTACAATGCATCAATGTGTGTGTGTGTGAACCTGTGAGCCTGAGGAAGAGCTATGCAGCAGACAGGGCAGGACAATGCGGCTGTGCAGCTGACTGCACAGTGCAGTAGACACTGTGACCCTGGGAGATCTTCGCTTGCCACAATCGTGAAGACGATGAAGGCAAATTCAAGGTGTTGATTGCCCTGGCTCGGCTTAGTACTTGGTCGAGTTGGCGCAAGGAAGCCATGCTGTGATAGCACCATCGATACTACTTTTTTGCATGACACTGGCACTGACATAAACTGCACTCAATTGAACCATTGACGAAAAAGGAGGCGAACTCGGGTTGATCATGTGAAGGAACAATCGAGCGAGCCTGCCTTGAAAGTTTGTGTGTGCCAGACACGTTGCACGCTTGAGTTGAGCTTGGTAATGTAGCCATTTCTCTTCATTTCTGTGCAAACACATCATCGCAGTAGACACTAGGCTCACTAGATTTTCCAGCCCATCGCTTACATGTCCCACACAGCTGACAACATGTTCTGCACTTCATTCTTCTTGCCGGCTTGCTTCAAGCTTTCCACTGGTTAAGCCATGGGCAGCTGCCAATCCAGTAACAACTGCGCTTGGGACGGAAAATGAGACATCCCTTGGGACGGAAATGATATACAAACAGGTGAACTTGAGGGTTTGATGCCAGTTGAATGTTGAACGAAATCTGTGAATGAGTGCATTCACTTAGCAACATGGATTCATGTGTGACTTGCACGATTGCCCAAGGTAGCGAGATAAATTCCAGAAGCAAAAGTGGCCGGCTGGTTGGTAGGGAACTCTCTGCGTTTGAGCGGCTGAGTTGGAAAGCAACTCCATATGTTGCTTGGATCGGGCCATTTTCTGGTGGCAGTACTTGTGTTTGCAAACATTGACAATCATTCACATAGTCCTACATGGGGATGGGTCAATACCCACAACCTCTGGGACAGGAGGATGGACATCTTATTTGCCAACTATTTGCTTGTTGCCCAGAGTGCCAAGCCCGGAAGCCACTCACCCGCTCAGGTCACCATTGCCCATTGGTTCCAGGTGGCCGGTCCGGCAACACCTGAAGAGCTTGCAGAAGCACTGTGGGAGACACATACACATTTTGCTGCGCTTCAGGATTCTCGGAGCAATTTGCATATAGATTTGTGTGTGTGTGTCGTTTTCTGAGTTTCCGGTGTCCCTCAATTTGCCTCCATTTTTATACTATATACCTGTATATCTGTATGTGTCAGCAGTGTGCATTGTATGTATGATTCGGATGATTGAAGGTTCACGCTGAGGGAAAATGATATGGGGCAGATGCTTTTCTTTTGACGCAATATGAGGCAATTATCAAAGACAAGAGATTGTTTTTGCGGCCTGACTTGATGCCAGAGATCGAATTTGATCTTGATACAGATGTGTCTCCGCATGGGTTGGCTCTTCTAGGGGCAGAGGCGGCTTCTATGGGCATTGGAGCCACATGGCAAGCTTGTGAAGGGAAGCTGTTGTGGCGCGCAAAGATTTTCAGGGAAGGATGGTTACTTCTCACTTTTCACCATGCAATCATTGACGAAAAGAGCATTTCCATGCTGATGAAAGAATTGATTTCAATCTTGTCTGGAAGGGAAAGGTCATCTCCCAAGCCTTCATTGGAGCCAAAGCTGACACAGCTCTTGGATCAACCCAGCGGAAAGTTCACTCGCTTGATGGAACAACGAAAGGGAGGCCGTTTGCCAGGCAAAGCAGTTGGAAGATTGGCTGATTTGGTGCCGTTGGGTGCCCGAAGCAACGTCCAGGCCCGAGAAGGGAAGGAATGGCCCAAGCCAGATGGTCTAGCTCCGTGGCAGGAGCGCAAAACCAAGGCATTGGTGACGTCTTTGCCAATCGGGGAAAAGCTCAGAAGGGTTTGCCGCGAGCGAGGTCTAACAGTAAATACGGCTTTGCTTGCCAGTCTTGCATTGGCCTTGCGCAAACAAATGTCAAGATCTGGCAAGATTGGTATGCGGCCCATCCTTGCAACTGATGCAAGGTCCCACATCCCAGATGGACAGGAACTATTTGGCTCTTATTCTTTAGGTGCTCGATTTCGGAGTGGTTGGGGCACTTTGGACGTTGAGGAGAACACTGACTTTTGGCAGCTGGCTGCCTGTGCAAAAAAGGCAGTCGAGGATGCTGGCAAGAAAATGGAGATTCACAATATAGCCTGGTACATGAGGTTTTTGACAGCAGCAATGGGAAAGAAGGATGTTGCATGGCTGCAGGGGGCATTAGATTTGGACGGTCCGGATCAAGGAAGAACCAATGCCATCCTGCTGAGCAATGCGGGCATTGTCAGTGGTCTGGAAAGTGGTGCTTTCAAGGTCACGCAGTCATATTTTGCATCTCATCAAGCGGCCTGGGGCCCATTTGTTTGGTTGAATGTTATGACCATTGCGGAGAACATGTTTATGACTTTGAACTACGTTGATCCTCTATTGGCCCATGAGAAGGCTGGAGGTTGCTGCACGTCATGGCATGTCAACGCATGTCATGGCAGCCTTGCGAGGAATGTGTGTTGAAACCGAATTTAAACCTTTGGAATTTAAACCACCCAGATGAACATTTTCGATAGTTAAAGCTTACCAGGTCTTCTAAGAAAAACAAATGTCAAGCTCCCGGGCTTGCCATGGCTTGCGAAGGCCAAAACGCTACTTGCCGAAGTGGAATCCTACTTGCTAAAAGCGTGTGATTGCTTTGATCGGCTACCAGGGTTCCTACCAGTCTTGCGTTCAGAGACCAGCGAGAAGAAGGAAACTCAGTCTGAGGCTTGTGAGGTTGTTACCCTGTGATTTTCATGTGTTCAGGAAATTGAATGTTGTTTCTGGCTGGTTCTTGCCTTGCCTGAAAGCACGAACAAGCAAGCACCCGCACAAAGCGAGTATTGCTGGTGTGACTCAACCCTGTTTGAAATGTTCGAACAAACGGACCTATAGAGCATTTGAATAGAGACCACCAACTACCGGGCTTACCAGGTGTTCAGACTTTGACATCACGGTATTTATCATAAATCTCTTAGGGATCCGGCACAAATGTGGGTTTTCCTAAGTGGACCCAAAAGAAGACCCGGTGTTGTACGCTGCAAAACGCACGCTGCAACAAATTGTTCGAGTTTGTACAGACTTGGAGTTGCATACTCAAGTGCCACCTGCATGCGTGAGGCACAAGGCCCAAAGCTGCACTGTAGATATGCACAGACGAACCAGTGCGATTCGACCACAACAAGTCGCATGGTCGTAAAAAAGAAGAACGGCTTTGGCGGCTGGAGCTGGCAAACCAGGAGCCTGCCCGGCCTGCCTGCCCTGCCCGGCCTGCCTGCCCTGCCCGGCCTGCCCTTGTGCCCACTTTCCTGGATCCTGCTGGATCCTAAGAGCCTGACGCGCGACAGGGCAGTTTTATTTATTAATAATTGCCCCTGGTTACGCTGTAGATTTGCTTCGGCAAAGAAACCCAAAACAGGGAAAGATGGAACTTGGAGCTGAAAACCTAGAGGTGTTCCACCAAAGCACCGCTCACTTGCGCTCACTTTTTGGGTTTGGCCAGCTCGGCTCAACAGTGCTCTGTTCAGATATCGATGTGCTATGACTCTGGGTTTCAGAATGCGCCGGTCACCTTTTGCAACCAGCTTGTTGGTATCTTGCTGTTCAAACTCAAGGGTATCGACCTGTTGAATGTGATGATATGTGATGGCATGTTGGAACGGACTCCCACTCGTTGCCATCATATTGGTGAGCCAAGGCATGCGGCCTCTTGCTCCTCTGTGACTCTCATAGAGAACCTCACCACTGGTTGCATAGTGTTTTTGCTCCTTTGCAAGCAACAAGCCGCCATTAAAGAAGCACTGAAAAATCAACGTCGCAGAGTCGCAGTGGTGAGAAGCTGACTTGCCTGACAATAGAATCTTGTGGTTGCGTACTTGATGACCATTCAACCTTGCATCTTGATCCTGAACTCAACATTGCGAAGGTTGGTGCAACCAGCACTTTCAGGAGAGCCAGAACTACTGTGCAAGCAGGAGATGCTGCAGAGGACACCGTATTTGCTGATCGCAGGGTGACTTCTTGACAAGATCCGATTCGATTGTAAGTTGTTGCTGTGTGTTGATGTTCCATAGTATTCAGTCCAGGACCCATCTTTCCAAGAAGGTGACAGGGCGATGCTTACTGGCTTCACAGAGCGGACGTCCCTAAATGATGAGCCCGTTGAGCTCATCAGATATGACCAAGAGAAAGAAAGCTGGATCGTCAGACGTCAGTCCGAGCAGAGCATCACCAGCTTAGTATCCCTTAAAAATTTAAAGCCATATCCAAAAAAGGAGGCGCCATCACCACCAAAGGATCGTGAATTTAACATTGTCAGTTTTTTGGCGTCCATCATTGGTACAGTGATCATTGCTGGAACAGCAATTGCAGTGATTGTTCCTTTGGGCCTGGGCTTGTACAAAGACATGACTGGCGAATATTTGGTCACTTTGGACGTCCCATCAACAATTTGATTTTTCAGCTCAGCTTCTCGATTTGGGCTGCTGTGCTCACAAGACTCCTGTGGCGCGCTGCTACAAAAGACTTGACCTGCTGACTGACACCTTCCAGTCATTCATGCTCGTCGATCGATCGCTTGGTTTTAGTCCACGCCTTTGACATATTTGCTCGCCTCATCTTTCATGTTTCACCTTTTTTCCTATTCTGGCGTTTTGGCTCAAGATGCGTCAGGTAGAGGCGAGCCACTGTTTCAAGCAAGATGCCCTGTGCACAAGAGGTTGCAGAAGATGCAGAGGCTCTGATTCTGAAGCACTTCACCACCTGGGATGCAGTTGCTTGATTCAACATGGTTCAATCAGTTTGTCAATCAGTTTGTCAATCAGTTTTTCAATCAGTTCACAGGAAAGGTCCAAGGAGTCCAAGGGTCCACAGCAATTGAGGAAGTTTGCACAATAGTTTTGCAGCAATCGTTCTCCAAGGATGCGAGTGGAACGATTGACAAGTCTGAGCTTGCGACGATCATGTACAAGATTTCATCCTCAATGTCCGAGCGAGAAATTGACAAACTCTTGGCGGTGATTGACAAGAATCAAGATGGCCTCATCGACTTCAAGGCAAGGTCGGGCTATTAAACTGCTTCGCTTATCCTTCCAACTGTTCGAAAAACATGTACAGGGATCCCCCACAAGTTTTAAACGGCGTCTAAACGGATTCCGAAAATGAATGAGGAGATTGGCGATTTTGGACACTGCTGCCATGGCACCGAAATACGGAAGGAATGTATCGGGTTGAGTTGGACAACACCCCCACAATCAGAGATATAATCACGTGTGACCAAATAGGAGTACTTGTAGTATGTACAGGGAGGTGGATGTACAGGTATAGGACTGTAAAGTCCCTGTTCTTTTTCACCTAGGGTTGAAAAAAAAACCTAATCCAAAACCAGTTGGGTCGAAGTTTTTATGCGTAGCCATTTTGGCTCAAGACTTCTCACTCTTTCACTCTTTCTTTCACTCTTTCAGGCTCAAAAGGGTTCACCCTTGCTGCCGAATGCACCTAATTGGAAAAACTGATCAGCAGGATCCGGGCTGATAGTCAGGTAGCCAGCTCGAACATTGTCGAATCTGGCCATTAGCTACGCTTGCCTCTCGGATCCATCTGTGCGTGGACTCTGTGCAAACAGGGGAGGTAGGCCTCACTCGACCCCGTCGCATCTCAAGGTCCAGCTGATCAGTGACAGCTTGCGCCAGACCAGCGCTGAATCGACCTGGATATTCTTTCAGGCTGCTTGTTTTAAAGCTGCCATCCAGGTTGCGACCGATGGCAATGGCTGATGGCTTCTGCAAAGTCTCGTCTGCATGTCTGCACAGAGACTTTAAAAAACAGGGTAACCTCAGACTCAAAAGGCTTGTCGGCTTTGGGACTTCTGCCCCGAATTTCCATTGCGGCACAACATGAAGCTTCACATCCGGGTGGCGCAGCAGGATTTCAATCCATGGTGACGTCCATATCGATGCCCTTGACTGGTCTGCCGGGGGCGCTGGATGCTCACTGATGAAAAACCCACCGCATCGCACATGATGGGAAATCAGGAGTAGGCCTTGCAGAAAGAAGGCGCTGCCCATGTGCAACTGTTTCAACTCACGAAGAGATAGTGCTGGAAGTCCAAGCAGTCGGTCTCTGGACCGCAATGGTCGCGGTAACCGGCGTTGCTCTTCAGCATCGGCTGCAGGTTCTTGATGTCCATAGTGTCTCGCCTCCGAAAAGGTCTCACACGGTGTGCCCGCCAAGGTGGCGGAGACTAATCCTCGCTGGTAGCAAGCGAGGAGCTCCTGCCATGACGTCGACTTCACATGCAAGTTGCCCATGGTATCCATGGACAACATTGTAACAGTGACGTTGCGTCGAGTTGCCCACTCAGCGACACAGCTATGAAAGTCACCTGCTCTTCGCCTCCCTGAAAAGACATGTGCCAGAAGAAAATGTGGCCTGTCTCGCAGTGTTGCGTACATAGGCGTAGCCGCTTCAGGAGGTAGATCATGCCATTGTAAAGTGCGAAGGACCGCCAGCCAATCCGCCTGCTCACCATACGCCAATGATATTGTCTGTCTCGCCCCCCTTCTCTCATGCTCGTTGGCCGTGCCAACTCGCTGGGGTCGGTGTGGGCGAGGATCCCCATTCTGCTCATCAATGAGGCGCTGGAGCTTGAGGCGCGCTTGTTCCAAAGGAGTCGAAGCCACCAGTCACCAAGATCTGTAATGTGATCCGGTATCCCTCTTCCACCTCGAAATCGCTCAACCCAAATGCGCGTGCACTTGGAGAGCCGGTCGCTCAGCTCCTGGCCTGCGATCAGGTGGTCAGCGGGGGCCGCATTGATGGTGAGCTCCTCTTCCAAGCTGTTGATCAGTTCTTGCACCTTGGCAATCTCCTTCTCATGTGTTGTTGAAAAGAGGCAAAAGGGCCCCGGGGTCTGTAGCGCGTCAAGGCGCACCGCTCCTTGGAGACGCTTGGGTGCCCCAATCGCTTGGTACTCTGTGGTGTATCCCCGTTCGGTCAAGGCTTGGTAACAAATGTTGACCCCCCCACCTCGTGGGATATAGGCAAGATAATGGCAAGATGTTGTTGCAGTCGCGCACTGGTCCAGAAGAATCTCAAGCATTGTGGGCAAGTGGCACCACAGATGAGATTGTGCTCCGGCGCAAACTGCTGTTGGGCTCGTACCCGATGCAGCGCAAGGCCCTGCGCTGTCGTAAAGCTTCGCCCACATGGACATCCATGCACTTCAGATCTGTTTGGTTCGAAGAGTCTTGGGGTCAGGATCAAAACCGGCCCCTGCTTGCTGGAAGACCTTGAAGATCTGATCATGAATCTCTGTCATCCGTCATCATGTGCTCCTGGGCTTTGCACTGCCGTTCAATTCGTCGCAGCTGCTTCTTCCAGGAAAGATCAGGTCGTTGCCAATAGTCAATAGTCAATGACCTCTGTAAAGTCTTGGGTGTCATCAAATGGCACGCTCCCAGGGATGACCTGGTTCATCCCTTGAAGGTCGGCTGCAAGGCCATGGAGCCAGGAATCCAAGGAGCTAGAGTGTTCAACATGAACAAGATGCTGAAGGAACTCAGGGCCCACGGTGAAGAGCTTGCGCGCATATCGTAGGCGATCCAATGCAAGCAAAACCCTCACATCCAAAGTATCAGTTTGCGCCAAGATCTTGGCATTCGCGTGGTGATGCGTCGGATCAATGCGCATTACTTTCCTCAGCATGTTCACATGAGCTGTGCGCAAGGTCTGCATCTGGCGCAGAGTGGGAGTGCGCCAGGTTCCCAAACCATAAAAGAGTTTGGTTTCCACCAGGACCCGAGAGAGGCGTAAACGTACTTCAAGATGTCGATTGAAGAGAATGGGCTTCCCAATGGTAGGAATAGCCTGTTGGGCCTGTCCAATACAGCTCCTCAGCTCCACATCAATTGATTGCGAGGCCGCATAGGTGAAGCCAAGATGTTTGTACGTAGGCTTGAAATGGAGCCATGTGGTACGCCCGTGGGAGAGGTCACATTCAACACCTGGTCGTTGTTGATGTAGGTATTGAGTACGCATCGCAGGCGCTGCTTTCCCTTGGAAGCTGATCACAACGTTGGTCTTGTTCAGGCCAAAGTTGATGGTGAAGCCTTGGCTGTGAAAACTCCATCGATATGTTTGACAAGTTTGCAAACTGCTGGTACGAGTTCCGCGGCCCCTTCAGTGGCCCATGGGACCGCCACATCATCTGCCCAAACAACTGTCAATGCAGGAAGATCAAATCTGCGCAAGATAGCACTGAACGCCTCATCCTGTTCAATCCAGCTGCGGACCTCTGTGATGATTTGCGCCATGGCCGCATGGAATAGGGCGTCTGCGAGGGGGGACCCCGGTCGAGTCCCCCTATTTTTGTGCGGACTGCTTCTGATCTGGATACTGTGAACCATGTATCCTGATGAATGGATGTCTTGAAGGATTGAGAGTATCCTCTGATCACATCCAAAACTGGAAAGAGCTCCAATCAGCTGTTGGCCTCGTTGAAAGGCATCAATAGGGTGGCCTGCAGCATGAAGGTCCGCAATGATTTGCAAAAAGTCATCCTCATTGGTAACGCCAAGCACAAACTCACGGATCAAATGATGAAATGCACTCGTGAGGTCGAGGTACAGCACAGCTGTACTGAGTCCTTGGGCTTCCAGCACATGGGTCCAAGAGATGACTGAATGGAAGCCAAACTGCACCATCTGGTTGGCAAAGCCTCCAAGTTGACCTTCAGCTCGATGGGGCGCCAAGGTAGTCATCAAAGACGCCCTCATGATGCTGTGAATGCGCTTGGCAAAAGAGCCCAGCAGTAAAATGCCTCTGTAGTTACTCGCTGTTTCAATGCTGCCCTTCTTGTGGATAAGGCACATGATGCCACCTTTGAACTGAAGGGGTTCTGCACACCACAGGTGGATCTTGAGCAGCAGGGAGCAATTTAACTTGGCAATAACTGGTGCGTGGTCATGATGCAGTCCAGCTGGCACAGGGTCAAGCCCAGCTGCCCTGTTGGGAGTCGTTGTCCTCAAAGCAGTTTCAAAGCTCGTGAGTGAAAAGGTAGGCATTCTGCTGGCACTGGGTCATCAGGCATATGGATCATGGTAGCGAGCTGTCGCTCGTGGCATCCTTGGATCAGAGCTGCTTCATCGATTGCCGAGCCAAACTCAAGATCACATATTAGCGGCACAATTTGCCCTTCCAGTGCTTCAATCTTCGAGGGAGCGATGTTGGCATATCGTTGCTTGAACTTGGGCAAGCTCCTCCGAATGATGGCCCAGAATCGCTTCACATCAGCCGGAGCTAAGTGGTCGGCTCCTTCCTCAAGTAGAGCTTGAAAGAATCTGATGTCGTCACCACGTAAGGCGCTCACAGTGGCACGTCCAAGTTGTCGGAACGTGCTCAGTGCTTTGGCAATGAGGCGATCCTGCATACTGAGCAACTGGCTGTAGTCATTGGCAAATTGCTGTGAAACAGGTGTTCTCTGTCGCCATGCACTGAAAATAAGTTCGAGCTTGTCAAGCCTCTGGCGGTGGTTCAGGTCCGCAAGGTACTTCCTGGCTTCTCGCTTGAGAAGGACAAGCTGCCAAGTCTCTTTGGAGATAGACTGCTTGTGTGGTCGTGGGGGAAGTCGCTTGCATTGCGGTGCAGTGGCGTCCACAATAGTCCGCTGTAGCTGTGCAGCGTGTGAGTGGACATCAAGTTGGGGAGCGATAACATCACTAACTTGCAGTAGTGTGAGATCAATTGCTTTGGTGTCTGCAAAGACAAGTCTGTTGTGCGCCCGTCTTGAGCTAGAGGAGCGAAGCTGTCCTTGGAACTGCACATCAATGCAGGCGGCTAGATGGTCCGTCTTGGTGATGGATGGGTCCATAATAGTGCTGACCCATGCTGTGCAATTGGTCACGGGCCAAATGCACGGTACACCGACATAGTCGATCCTGCGTGTTTTCCCAGTTGAGTGGGTCCAGGTGGCTCCAGGTCCTTGTTGATGCTCCTCGAAAGTAGCTGGCAACCATAGGTGGTGTCGATGAATGAAAGCTTCGAAAGCTTCAGACTTGTCTTCACGTGGACCAGCTTGATGTCCTCCAATCGCAGCAGTGGTGGAGTGTCCAACAACAGCATTGGCGTCTGCCAGGAGGAGAAGAGGCCAAGATGCATGCCTCTTGGGTATCACTCCCGTGACACTTTCCCACCACTGATAGAGCTCTTCAAGTGAACCGGGCAAACACGGGTAAATCAAATCAATATCTTCTATTTGAAACGGTCGTTTCCGCTTCCCCATTGGTTGTCAGGCAATATCTTCTATTTAAAAATTGTTTGTCACCCGATCTTGTTTTGAGAATTTGGGGTAAATATGGGTAAATATAATCAATATCTTCTATTTGAAATCGCCGTTTCTGCTTTCCCATTAGTTGTCAGGCAGCATCTTCTATTTTTAAACTACTTGTCACCCAATCTTGTTTTGAGAATTTGGGGCAGATATGGGTAAATATAATCAATATCTTCTATTTGAAACGGCCGTTTCCGCTTCCCCATTGGTTGTCAGGTAATATCTTCTATTTAAAATTGTTTGTCGCCCGATCTTGTTTTGAGAATTTGTGGTAGGTATGGGTAAATATAATCAATATCTTCTATTTGAAAACGGTCGTTTCCACTTCCCCATTGGTTGTCAGGCAATATCTTCTATTGAAAAATTGTTTGTCACCCAATCTTGTTTTGAGAATTTGGGATAAATATGGGTAAATATAATCAGTATCTTCTATTTGAAACGGTCGTTTCCGCTTCCCCATTGGTTGTCATGCAATATCTTCTATTTAGAAAGTGTTTGTCACCCAATCTTGTTTGGATAGTTTGGGATAAATATGGGTAAATATAATCAGTATCTTCTATTTGAAACAGTCGTTTCCGCTTCCCAATTGGTTGTCAGGTAATATCTTCTATTTAGAAAGTGTTTGTCACCCAATCTTGTTTTGAGAATTTGGGGTAAATATGGGTAAATATAATCAGTATCTTCTAATTGAAACGGTCGTTTCCGCTTCCCCATTGGTTGTCAGGCAACATCTTCTATTTTTAAATTGTTTGTCACCCAATCTTGTTTTGAGAATTTGGGATAAATATGGGTAAATACAATCAATGTCTTCTATTTGAAACGGTCGTTTCCGCTTCCCCATTGGTTGTCAGGCAATATCTTCTATTAAAAAATTGTTTGTCACCCAATCTTGTTTTGAGAATTTGGGGTAAATATGGGTAAACACAATCAATATCTTCTATTTGAAACAGTCATTTCCGCTTCCCCCATGGGTTGCCATGCAATATCTTCTATTTAAAAAGTGTTTGTCACCCAATCTTGTTTTGAGAATTTGCAGTAGATATGGGTGAATATAATCAATATCTTCTATTTGAAAACGGTCGTTTCCGCTTCCCCATTGGTTGTCAGGCAATATCTTCTATTGAAAAATTGTTTCTCACCCAATCATGTTTTGAGAATTTGGGGTAAATATGGGTAAACATGGGTAAATATAATCAATCTGCACTTTTGTGCATGCGGGTCCCCAAAAGGGTGCAAAACCATTATCTTCTTTTTGAAAATTATTATTCATGCATTTGGGATCTGTCGAACTCATGGGGTTACAAACCAACATCTTGTATTTGAAACCGATTTCTTGGAACCCTCTGGGTTCCCTCATGAAATATTATCTTCTATTTGAAAAGTGTTTTTCAGCGCTCCTCGAATATCTTCTTTTAAAAAAATCAATAGCATGTCAGATTCTCTTCTATTTGAAAAAGGGTTTGGATCACCATTCCCCAATCACAAAAGCTAAAAAACTCAGGGTTTTTGAACAGTTTTTCACCGACCCCCTCCCGAAGGCGGGAGTGCAAAAGTACTTCCAGCTGGGTCCCGCTTCGGGGGTACTTTTGCACTCCCCTCTTCGGGGGGTCACCCGGGTCCGGGCGTCAATGTTCTATTGATGTTATTTAATTTCCCTGTAAAAACTTAAAAAATGGCAGTGGTACAAAAAATAAATAGAAGATCTTGTGAAGATCATCCCAATGTTGAGGGGGTTATTGTTGGATTTTGGGTCGGTCATTTGAGCTACTTTTGGACTCTGCAATATCTTCTATTTTAAACGCCTTTGGCCGCACCCCCAAAATGCATCGTCTATTTGAAAAAATCTTGAATATCTTCTATAACACGGTCAAAAGTATACCGCAAGATAACTACAAGTTGACAAGCCTGGACGGGGCAATGATGAGTTCTTTGGGTTTGAGACAAACCAAGACATTCCCGGAGATTTGGATGTGGCCTACTACATGCACCGTGCCTGGAGGAGGCGATTCCACGATTCCACCAGGGAAGATCTCTACTACAAGGAGGGGGATCGGTGGACGTGGGATCGTGATGGGTACAAGTTCCTGAGCCTGCAGGAAAGAAATGGTAAATCCATGGCCAACCTCGAAGAAGAGTGGCGTGGGTATATTGTGTTTTACCGCAAGAGGCGGTAGCCCCTGTGAGTCCAAAACCAAAGGATTCCGAGGGAGAGTTTTTTCCAAGAGGCTGGGGTCTTGAGAGCCAAATTAGGTTCAAAGTAGTTTTTTTTTAAAGGCCACACAGGCTCGAACCACGACAAGACGCGGTTCGAGGGGGAGCACATGTGACCAAATAGGAGTAGTATGTATAGGGAGGTGGATGTACAGGGTATAGGACTGTAAAGTCCCTGTTCTTTTTTCACCTAGGGTTGAAAAAAAAAACTAATCCAAAACCAGTTGGGTCGAAGTGATGCAGTTTTTATGCCTAGCCATTTTGGCTCAAGACTTCTCAGCCTGAAGTGAAAAAACGTTGAGACGTGCCGCTGCCGGGTTCGAGCGTGTTAACCCCGCTGACGAGATAGTAATCACCAATAAACAAGGTAGTAAGCATGACCACCTGCAATCAACAACCAACACCGTTTAAACATCGTTTAAACATTCAAACCGTTGAAACCAGAACGTGTCTCAACCCTGCAGGAATTTGTAGGCTGGCTGACCGATCGTGAAGCAGATCGAACAGTGGGAAACGACGGATGGATTGAGAAGTTTGATATCCACGCCTTGATGAGGCCCATGTTCAACGTCTTTGATAGAAACAAAGATGGTTTGATAAGAAGATCTGAACTGAAGGAGTGCTCACAGATCCTCGGGAACTCCCTGAGCATTCATCCAGCATCTACCAGTGATTGTTTGGTTCTTGATTGGAAAGAGCTACCAAACAAGGAAGAGGTGAATTTTCAGGACTTTGTCGATTGGCAAGTGAAGCACCTCCAGAAGTCAGGAATTCCGAACAACCAACTGCCTACGTTGATGGAAGAGCTGTGCGAGTCCATGCAGATCATCTTTGACATCGATCAGTTGAACCAGAAGGGGGTTGAGAATTCCAAGGTCCACGAGGCTCTTGCCGATTCAGTGAGAAAAGTTGCAGATGCAACTCGACGAATTTACACCAAGAAACTCTCGCAGCTTGACTTGATGAGTCATGATGAGTTTGATGAGCACTGCATGAATGCTTTGTTAGATTTGATTTGTTTTTGTTTGAGACTGCGGAAGAGAGTACTGTCATGTACTGTCAGTACGCGCGCTTGCACCTGAAAACACAAGTGCCCTGTGTCGCCCCTAGGAGCCTTCAACATGTGGAAGAGGAGGCAGGGTTCGGAACAAGTCAAGGTACGAATTGGTGTGTGTTTTTTCTCATGTCATCTCTGCTGTGACCAACACTTCAGACAGCCTGCGAGGTCGCTGTTGTTCACGAGCCTGTTTGGGTCAACCCTCCAACCCTGAATGACATGCACTTGCTGGCCAGAGTTTGCGCTATGAGATGTGGAATTAGGCGAGGCTTTGGCTACTGGATGCTGTGCATTTATCAGTGTCATCAAGTGTCATCATGTCGTTTTAGTTGCAGATGGTATAGTAAGTTCCGTCGTCTGTCTCTTGGAATTGTGCCATGGAGGCTTTTAAACTTCCAAGAGGAAGGAGCCATAGAACCCGCAGCAGCCTTAGTGAGTGTCGCATGTCGCAGCTCCCCATCCTGCAGAAATTCAAACTTTCATCCCTCAGGCAGTGGACAGAAGCCACAAGAGACCCTCATTCAGTGGCTCCCATCGGCCTGGGCAGAGTGGTAGGCGGCCCGAGCCTGAGAACAATACGGTCCTCACCTTGGTCCTATCATTTTCTTCAGGTATTGATGGAAATCTCAGGATGCCCCCTAAACGTACCCTCAAAAACCAATGGGGATCAGCCAAAATTGGGGATAAAAAGCTCTGTTGGATTCCACTTTGACCTAGGCCCAGCCGGGGGCCGTCTCTGGGTATGGCGAACCGAAGGCTCAGCGTTCGGAGAAGCTTGTTAGCACACAAGGAGCAGTGTGTGAGTTTTCTTTTCTATCCGGACTTTTTGCTGTTGCACGCTACAAGGCCTACATGCAAACTCCAAGTATCTAAGAGTGATGAATTTTGATTTGCACGATATATCAGGGTTCAATGAAGATTTCTTGCCAAGCTCAAGTTCCCACCACACTGACACTTTTTCATTCTTTCCAGCCATGCCAAATTTATAGCAAGATTGATGAAATATTAGAGTAGGACAAACATCAAAATACAAAATGTAAACTTTTCGCAACCCGTAATCTCTGAACTCCCTGGGATAGAGCGGGCGATAACGGAACATAATGATTACCAAAGTGAATAGTCTTCCCATTAGGACGGCAGCATGCATTGCCAATGTTCACCTCACTTATTATTTGTTCTTTCGCAAAAGTCCACCGCGGGTGAGTTTTCTTTGTCCACAATGATATATATATATACATATATATATATATATTTGAGGCATGTTGAGAGCTCCACAACTTGGCCCTCAGGTGAGCTTCGTCTTGCGATCGGCCAAATAAATTTGTGTATTCCAGATCTTGGCTCTCGTATGACGGCTCGGAATAGGCCCTGGCTTGCGATGCTTGGCCTTCCCGGAGGAGCACGCAAAACCAATTTGAAAAAATGACGATTTGGTAAGGACTGACGTAGGTCCCACATGAATGTTTCTACGGGACAGGCACTGCTTGGCTAGTGGCTTCTCATGACTTCTCATGGCTTTCTGCATTTGAGGAAGGTCACGCGCCAGCGTATGGATACCGAGAAGAATTGTATGATCGAAGATGTCCTGATTTACACCCTTGACAGCTCCTTGCTTTGGATTTTGCTGTTTGCATAGTTTCCGTACTCTAGAGCATGCGTGGACTTCGGTGTGCTTGGGATTTCATGAGCCTTACTTGCAGCTGAGGGGAGACGACAAAGTGGTATGTTCACGAAGATGAGGACATGCGCAGCAGTCAACCCCGTGTGGTGTGTATGTGCACATATGTGAACATGTGTAGACACGGTCCGTCCCTTGTGGGACTTGAGGACAAGAACTATTTCGAGAAGATGTGGAAATCATTACCCCCTGCCTTGCAGCTCTTTGCCATTCTGGAAGCACAGGCCGTGTGCTGTCGTCATGGCATGCCATGCCCCAGCTAGAAAAAATATTCTGCAAGTTTAGAAGGTTCAACCAGGGATGGCCGGGATGGCAGTTCTTTTTCTCCGGCATGTCTTGATATTGATCTTGATATATCTTGATATTTCCTGGTGTGAGGCCCTCTTCGGTGAACTTAGTTGGTTTGGGGCCAAGGGAGCCATGGAAGCTGCAGAGCGTGAGGGGCTGCTTAGTGAAGAGGCGGCCAACATAGCAGTGTTTCATTTCATGTAATGTAAATGACATACATTTCATATCATGTCATGTCCTTTCCTGTTGTTTCTTGTCATGTAAATTATATAATGTCGCATTTCATGTCAGTCCATGTCGGTTCATGTTTGTGATGTCATGTCATTTCTGCTTTTCGTGTGGGACACGTTACTAGTGGAACTCAGCGTTGGTGTTTTGAGTCTTGATGACGAAGTGGTGCGCGCAAGCATTGTCTTACAAGGACATCTTTAGACCCGCATGGTTGAAGTGCAACAAATACATATACGCACATCTACATACACATGCATACATTCATAATCATACATACATACATACATACATACATACATTACATACATTACATACATTACATACATTACATACATTACATACATTACATACATTACATACATTACATACATTACATACATTACATACAT
>Ga0126342_10009741_pt1 | contig 17213 bp, 16 predicted proteins | sample Cyp1metagenome_FD_92528 | JGI IMG/M metagenome (GOLD analysis project Ga0126342, IMG submission 92528) | Coral microbial communities from Lord Howe Island, Old Settlement Bay, Australia - Cyphastrea 1 metagenome | ecosystem: Host-associated > Invertebrates > Cnidaria > Coral ... | reverse complement strand
CGTCCATCGCGTTGTGCGTCGCCTGCGATGACGCAGCAATTGGGGCGCAGTACAGAGGAACTGTCGCCCATTGCGGTGGAAAATGTGCAAAGTTATAGGCGGAATGGAGCCTTGGCAATGTTTAACGATGGCCGGAATGGATTGGAATGGATGGATCATCAAACATGGGGATTTGCTAAAAAAATGGATCTAACTGTGACAATCCTAACAGATCTAACAGTTTGGACCATCGCGATTAGAATCATCGGTTTTTTCCAGCTACAAACGGGTCATAGCTCTGTTCGACCAGAGGGTTTCCTGCTGTTGCTGGAAATATCTTGACAACACATGGGTCTGAGAATGGTATTTTCACTCCCAGTTCTGGCAGCCTTAGTAGGGAACATGTTGTTTTAACATGTTTAAACCAAGTTTTAAACCAATGCTCATAGAATTGGATGATGGGAAAATTTACAGGAAACCCCTATATTTGATGGTAAAAACCATGGTTTCCTGTAGATTTTCCCTTAAACCAATCCATTGAAATGCAATCAAATGTTCCTATTTCAGACCTTGCACAAGTCAAGCCCCAAGAAAATGACCATCTCTGGTTGCTTGGAAGTTGGATCCCCGGCGTAGTTTCTTGTGAGGTAAACCAAGGTAAACCCTGGCTGCCCTAAACCTACCGTTTGGGCTGGTTGATACAACCCATGGAAAGGTGATTTTATGGATATTTTGGGGATGCGGTTTATGGCCTTGGGTTTGTCACATTATGCGATGTTTGGGAATATTGAACTTCTCTTATGGCGTTTGTTTGCATGACACCTCAGAAATCATGCATGATCATGACATATGATTTCCTTGTAGCCAAATTATCCGCGCATTTGTGGTCTCACTCTGCACCCTGGAAAAAATCCAACTCTTCAGCAACTGGACCCAGCAACCATAGCGATGAACCCCCATGGATCCCTTTATGGAACGTGGGGCTCTCAGAGAGACTGGCGATGCAAATGGTAAGGTCCCAATGATGATCCCACCCAATCTGTTGAGTCCTTTCCCCCTTGTATCCCCCAATCTTGGATATATGCGTATATATCTTTATATATATATAATGGCTACATATATGTATATCATTATAAATGCATCTCATTACACACACACATATATATATATATATATATGTATGTATATATATATGAATATATATATATATATATATATATATATATGTGTGTGTGGATGTATATATGCACATATAGTAGTATAGTATTTTTTCATTATGATTCATTGTGGTCCTGGCTTCAGAAGACCCCAATTAGGGTTGTGTAATCTCCTAATGGAGCGTTATTTGTCCATCCTATCTGGGATGTGATCCTGCCTGGAATTTGCTCCTTCTGGACCAAACTTGTGGTGTGACGGTAGCACGTCCATTTGCCTTCAGAGCTCTGACTGAGTGCTCACCCGCAAAGTGCCAAACTGACTAATATTGTCCCGGGGGGCTTGAAACCACCAGCCAGATTGATACCCTTTGGTAAACTAACATAGCTATGGAAAATCACAATTTTTCATGGGAAAATCCACTATAAATGGCCATTTTCAATAGCTATGTTAGTTTACCAGATTGATACCGCATCCCAACTTCAGTGATCCCACTGCCCCGCTGGACAGGAACTAGTTCCACACACATGCTGGGCGCTGCTCCCGGCCTGAAGCGATGTCGCTGTCGCTTTCCGCTCTACGCGCAGGTGCGGCCAGGGGGCTGCATTGGAGGGTGGTTGCAAGGGGAAGTTGAGCAACAAGATGGTACCATCACCAGCTGATAACCAGTGGAAAATCACCATAAACCATGGAAAATTAACACATTTTGGGGGGTAGAGGTGAGGGACTTGGGGGTTCCATGTGAGATTTTGCTGGTGTGCATTGGGAAAAAACCCTGCGCAGGTTATGGCAGGAATGGTGCTTGGCATCTTGTCCCTCGGCTATGACAAAGCCTGCGGGGCCAGAGCCGAGTTGATTTTTTTGGAAATGGTCAAGAGACATCAAAATATTTAAGATATCTTAACATAACACACACACACTATACATATATATATATAATTATATATACAAATTTAATGTAATATATCAAGTTTTTTTTAAAGATACATCAAGTAATCCAAACTGTTGTTTGTCTCAACATGTATGGTGCAGATTTCAAATTTATTTTGTCTATCAGACGATCATGAATCATTAGGGTAGCCATCATTGTATCACGATGATATGACGATGATGATGGCGATGGTGATGATGATCGTGATGATGATGATGATGGTGGTGGTGGTGGTGGTGATGCTGATGCTGATGCTGATGCTGATGGTGACGACGATGATTGCCGTTGTCATTGTCATTGCTATTGTTCTTCCAGTCACCGCGACTGAGGCTAGGATGGCTGGCACCAGAGGTGGCAGCGAATCCATGGATCGAGGTCGAAAATGGGGGATTTTTCACGGGGATGACACACCAACAAAATCTGGTTGGTGGTTTGGAACCATGGATTTTTATGACTTTTCATATGTTGGGAATAATAATCCCAACTGACTTTCATATTGAAAATGGTTGAAACCACCAACCAGAATTCATAGAAAATCTACTTGGGCTTCTGTGGCAATGAGGCGTTCATATAAATAATCACCCAATCATGGTTATTTGAATGGGGGAACGGGATGTTAACCATCAAATTCGAGGATACCATATTTTCAGCGAAACCTATATTTCGGGCAGATTCAACAGGTCAAGATGGGTCAAAGTATAGTCAGATTCAGTTCTAGCAATCTGATTGGGCCGTTGTTTTTTGGGAGGTAAGGTGAAGTGAAGATGGTCTGATCTGAGAGGAAAAACCCCTTCGGTGCGAGGCCTTGGGAAAACTATTTGTAAAGATGGTGATGCTTGGAGAAAGTTAGCCATGTCGAGCAAAAATCAGCTGGGCAAACCTTTCGACTTTCGAATCTGCCCATGTCTTTGCATTTGTGGTGGTTGCATCTCCATTTCTGGTGACTAGCAGCAGCACGCCCCAAGTGATATCGTACCTCCGGTAGGCAAACATGGCTGGAAAATCACCTAACATTTAGTTCGACAAGTTCCCCTTTGAAATCATCCAATCATCCAATGTCCAATCTTCGTTCGGGGATGTCCCATGACTTCCAAGATGCTGGTTGCCGGGGCCGGTACCTTGTTTGACCCCTTGGATCTTGGGTCATCGGCCCACCGTGAAGGCACAACTCGATAGGCAGTGACTGTATCCCAACCAAAAAAAGAAGGGGATCTGGGAATCTGGCTTACCCTCTGGTAAACATACAAAAAACATCAAACAACTATGGAAATCACCATTTTTTAATGGATAAATCAACTATAAATGACCATTTTCAATAGCTATGTTAGTTTAGCAGAGGGTAATTACAAATCACTCTTAAGTTTTGGGTGCAAGATGTAGAAGCAAGCTTCCAGGCCATCATTCCAGTCTCTGTTGCTGTTGATCCCAACTTTTAAGCATGACCTCTTCCCCATCTTTATTTCTTCACCAGGAAGTCATCTCTTGTGAGCTCCAGTATGTCTAAGGACGGTCAAATCATCTCCTTGGTCCATTGCTTCACCATCCGGCCATACCCGGCCCCCCTTGGATCCCTTGGGCGCATCGAAGCAGCAAAGGAAGATGATCATCGCACCCATCATCTTCTGCACCGTTGTCTCGGGCATCGCGCATGTGGCCGATGCGGCGAAAGTGGGCCGCGTCGCACTGAAGGCGCGTGAGATGGTGCAGGGGCGTTCTTCCATGTTCTTCCCCTGAGTTTGCTTGGAACGGGAGGAACATCATGAATTCCGATAGTTTTGCGACGGAAAGTGTGAGACTCATTTCAATCTTCTTAGGTTTCTGATGCAGTCATGTCGCTCAGGCCATTGTTTACTTCGAGGTGATTTCAACCTTGGAAGCTTGGTGCGGAGGATTTTTAATCGGGAAGTCATCCAGCAAAATTCAAGTACGTTCTGACGGAGTATTTGGGGTATGACTTGGAGGGTGAAGTCTCTTCTCAGAAAGTAATTATTTGGATCCATAATCGGGAACACAAATAAATAGATAAATAAATGATTTACATATTAAATAATTTAATAATTATAAATAAATAAACATATATTATATATATGTACATATGGGCATGTAACTGTAACCGCATCAATTCACCGCAATTTAGGGGGAATTCATCCAACAGAAACAGTCATCCTCAGAATCAGTTCTCAGTTGTGGATGATAAGACCTAGGAAATGGGAGCCCCCTTGGGAAAGCCAATGCCATAAACCTACCATCTGGGGATGGGGAAAAAAGCACATTGTAGCACCCATAATGGTGAATGTTGGGGATGGTTTATGGCTGCCAGGGTTTACCGCATTAGTTGCATCGCTCAAGCTGTGGGCATTGGGCTTGCACCGAAAAACAACGGTTGCTTGTCCTCCGTCAAGCGCCCATATTCTTGGGTAGTCTGTCTTCTTTAAAGTGACCCAAAAGAGATAGAAAAAAGAGAGACGGAAAGATAGTTTCCCCGATTTTTCCACTATTCTTCCGTAGGACTTTACTTTTTCCTCTTGATTACCCTCTGGTAAACTAACATAGCTATTGAAAATGGCCATTTATAGTGAGTTGTCCCATTAAAAATGGTGATTTTTCATAGTTTTTTTGTATGTTTTCCAAGTACTGTCCTGGAAGCCGAGGCCCTGATGATCGGGCTGCTGGTGGCAGAAGTGGTGCAACCAGGACGAGGTTTGCATGCGGCAGCTGTGCTGCAAAACACCACGGGTATCCTCCTGCGAGGATCATTTGAGGGCTTTCAACTGGTTAAGAGCCATATTCATAATCCAGTTCCATCAAATGGAATAAATGGAATAATCCATTTATAATTGTAAATTTTACTAAATGATGGTTCCAGTTTCATTAATATATTATTTCATCAAATGGAATAAATCCACATTTTTGTTTATTAACCCTGTGATTCGGAACTGGTGAATCACTATATATGGTATACTTAAGCATGTATAAGCGCCCACGAATCTGGGACTAGGCTTAGTCACCACTCACGATCCGCGGACGATGATCCTCCTAGTGCGGATGATCTCAGGCTGTCACCGCGGCCCTGAATTTTTTTTGGCCTCGCCACCGAGGAACCAGATGAAGCAGCAGTGAAAAAGTACGAGGAAGAAGCAGAGCAGCATTCCACGCTGGACTTTGTCATGGGAATTGCGCCTGGGCCGCCAGAGTGGAATTCCCATGCAAACATCATCAAAAACCTGTGCGGGAACGTACTCCACAAGGCCAACGCATATGACTATTGTTTCGTTGACCATACTGATGCTACCCGGAGGCAACACATATCTGTGCATCATCATATACCACAAGCAGTCTGGAGATACCACGCTTTTAACATTTTCAGCGCGTGTAAGAAGGGACTTCAGAGCAGTCATCGCATAATATCTCATACCACGGAGTGTGCGCATACCACGGTTCCGCGTTTTTAAACCAGTCTGGCATGGAATGTGGAAAAAATTGGAGTATGGAGAATATGGAGAGTTTCTGACTAGAAGTTTGTCGAACATGGAGCAGCCGCAATTCCAGTTTCTCATGATCATTTTCCCTATTTGGGGGTATACCCTCTGGTAATTCAACGTAGCTATGGAAAATCACCATTTTATTAAGTAAATCATCAATGCATGGGCCATCTATTCCATGATATTCCATGGCACACTGTTAAATCACCAGGGAGTCCCTTAATTTCAGACAATCCCAAGCGTTTTTTTTTACGTCGGTTGGTCCTGATGAATGTTTTGGGGCTAAGTCGATGAGGTCCCCAACACCGTGGTCAGCGCCTTCGTAGATGGTGAGATCCTTCAAGCGACCTGGATTTGGGATGTGCTGGGTGAAAATATGGTGGTTTCCATCAAGGTACCCGAAAGCTGGATGGTTTATGTCATGGAAAAATCCATCTATAATTGGATGACTGAAACGGGTACCCCCATTTCAGGAAATCTCCATATGGAAGGGGATCATCAACCATACGTGGGGGGGAAGAATCAGAACCAACAAAAGAGTGGCATGATTATGATCGATAATTCCAGTCAGTAACATGGTCAGTAACTGAGTGAATACCCTTCTATAGTTGGGATATGATGGATAGCCCAAATATGACAAGCTGCCTGGGTTGCCATTGAAGCCTCCATTCTGCTTGGTGAACCCAGCTTTTGTTGTCACTCCAATCTGCGGCCATTCCAAGTGAATGGCCACGTGAATTCAAGCCACGTTGTCTGGGGATTCACTCCCCAATTTGGATGATTAGTGCATTCTCAACGTGGCCAACGTGGCAAAACTTCCCACTTTGTTGGAGATTCCCTAGTGGATTCCAACTTTTTTGGAGGGGTTCCACCGGTTGCCGTCGTCTTGTGATTTCGACTTGCGAGTTTTTACTGAGTTGAACATGCCATGCTGGTTGCTTCAACTTCTCATTTGGGTTGAAAATAGGGTAGCCATGGGTAGCCCATCCGCTGGCTTATCAAATGCCAATACATGGGGGTATCCCCATGATATCCAAATTATATCCTCATTTATGTTTGGTTTTAAGACCCATAAACCCTCCATGTTTATCCGCCAATTCAGGTGCTCTTCTTCTCCGTGATCTTCGGATTCGCACTGCTGGGAGCGGAGAAGGCGGGTCATCAAAAGTGGCTCCCATTATGATACTTTATTTTCCAACAAGAACCGTCCATGTTTGATTACCGGAGAGTAATGTCAACCCTAGATTTCATCCAACCCTAGGCTGTTTACTTGGGGGGATACCATTGAGGTAGCAAATGATTACTAAAAATCGGGGAGCCCCCAGATTTTTAATCAGAATTTATAAATCCGATGGCATCGAAATGTTGGACATTTGAGAGTTGTTAAAACATGATGAGATTGGAGAGTTATTCCCGAGAGCGTCTGAGCGTAGGGTTCTTCCAAAAAAAGAAGCTGAGATAATACGTCTTCAATACGTCTTCATTACATCTTCACATCTTCACATCTTCACATCTTCACATCTTCACATCTTCACATCTTCACATCTTCACATCTTCACATCTTCACACCTTCACACCTTCGCATCTTCACATCTTCACATCTTCACATCTTCACATCTTCACATCTTCACATCTTCACATCTTCGATTCACATCTTCACATCTTCAATTCACATCTTCACATCTTCACATCTTCACATCTTCACATCTTCACATCTTACATCTTCTTTCTCTCTCTCTCTCTCTATCTCTCTCCTCTTCTCTTCTCTTCTCTTCTCTTCTCTTCTCTTCTCTTCCCTTCCCTTCCCTTCGCTTCGCTTCGCTTCTCTTCTCTTCTCTTCTCTTCTCTTCTCTTCTCTTCTCTTCCCTCTCTTCTCTTCTTCTCTTCTCTTCTCGCTCTCTCTCTCTCTCCCCCTGTTTCTCTCTCTCTCTCTCGTTTCTCTCTCTCTCTCTCTGTTTCTCTCTGTTTCTCTCTGTTTCTCTCTGTTTCTCTCTCTTCTCTTTCCTCTCTTCCCTCTCTTCCCTCTCTTCCCTCTCTTCTCTTCTCTCTCTTCTCTTCTCTCTCTTCTCTTCTTCTCTTCTCGCTCTCTCTCTCTCTCTCTCTCCCTCTTTCTCTCTCTTCTCTTCTCTCTCTTCTCTTCCCTCTCTTCTCTCCTCTCTCTCTCTCTCTTTTCTCTCTCCTCTGCTGATTTCTCTTGTATCTTAAGGCGGGGGCGGTGGCCACGAACGATCGCGAAAGGCAACCCTTTCGCACGAAATGAGGGGTCGATCGTTGCGATTTTGACAGGCCCCCAACCCTTTCGCACGAAATGAGGGTCGATCGTCGAAAACTGGTGTAAAATTGCGATTTTGACGGGCCCGGCACAACTTTTTCGCACGAAATGAGGGTCGATCATCAAAAACTGAGGTAAAATTGTGATTTTGACGGGCCCCGCGCAACATTTTTCGCACGAAATGAGGGTTGATCGTTGCGATTTTGACAGGCCCCCAACCCTTTCGCACGAAATGAGGATTGCCCGTCAAAAGCTGAGGAAAAATCGCGATTTTGATGTATGCGTAAAAAGGGTCGGTGTGTAAACGCGGCTGTGTGTAAAAGTGTCTGTGAGTAAAACGGTACTGCTGGTGTGTAAAAGCGTTTGTGTGTAAAAGCGTTTGTGTGTAAAAGCGTCTGTGTGTAAAAGCGTCTGTGTGTAAAAGCGTCTGTGTGTAAAAGCGTCTGTGTGTAAAAGCGCCTGGGTGTATAAGTGTTGATGTATACAAGGGTCTGTGTGTAAAAGTGTCTGTGTGTAAAAGCAGCTGTGTGTAAAAGTGTCTGTGTGTAAAAGCGTCTGTGTGTAAAAGCGTAAAAGCGTCTGTGTGTAAAAGCGGCTGTGTGTAAAAGCGTCTGTTGGTGTACGTAAGAGGGTCTGTGTGTAAAAAAAAAGTGTTGGTGTGTAAAAGCGCCCGTGTGCAAAAGTTTTGGATGTTTTGGTGTGTAAAAGTGTCTGTGTGTGTGTAAAAGCGTCTGTGTGTGTGCGTGTGTGTGTGTGTGTGAAAGCGTCTGTGTGTAAAAGTGTTTGTGTGAAACAACCTCTGTGTGTAAAAGCGTCTGTGTGTAAAAGCGTCCGTGTGTAAAGGGGTCTGTGTGTAAAAGGGATCTGTGTGTAAAAGCGTCTGTGTGTAAAAGCGTCTGTGTGTAAAAGCGTCTGTGTGTAACAGTGTCTGTGTGAAAAAGTGCTGTGTGTAAAAGCGTCTGTGTGTAAAAGCGTCTGTATTTTAAAAGCGCATGTGTGTAAAAACGTCTGTTTGTAAAAGTGTTGATGTGTAAAAGTGTCTGTGTGTGTAAAAGTGTTGGCGTGTAAAAGCGTCCGTGTGTAAAAGTGTTGGTGTGTAAAGCATCAGTGTGTAAAGGTGTTGGTGTGTAAGAGTGTTGGTGTGAAAAAGTGACTGTGTGTAAAAGTGTCTGTGTGTAAAAACGTCTGTGTGTAAAAGTGCCCGTGTGTAAAAGCGTCTGTGTGTAAAAAGCGTCTGTGTGTAAAAGCGTCTGTGTGTAAAAGTGTCTGTGTGTGTAAAAACGTCTGTTTGTAAAAGTGTTGATGTGTAAAAGCGTCCGTGTGTAAACAAGTCTGTGTGTGTAAAAGCGTCTGTGTGTGTAAAAGTGTTGGCGTGTAAAAGCGTCCGTGTGTAAAAGTGTTGGTGTGTAAAAGCGTCTGTGTGTAAAGGTGGTGGTGTGTAAGAGTGTTGGTGTGTAAAAGCGTCCGTGTGTGAAAGCGTCTGTGTGTGTGAAAGCGTCCGTGTGTAAAAGCGTCCATGTGTAAAAGCGCCTGTGTGTAAAAAAGTTTGTGTGTGTAAAAGCGTCTGTGTGTAAAGGTGTTGGTGTGTAAAAGCGTCCGTATGTAAAACTGTTTGTGTGTCAAAAGCGTCCATGTGTAAAAGCGTCTGCAAGTGTGTGTAGCATGTAAAAGTGCTGGTGTGTAAAAGCGTCTGTGTGTAAAAGTGTAAAAGCGTCCGTGTGTAAAAGCGTCTGTGTGTGAAAGCTTTTGTGTGAAAAAGCGTCTGTGTGTAAAAGTGTCTGTGTGTGAAAGCGTCTGTGTGTAAAAGTGTTGGTGTCTAAAAGCGCCTGGGTGTAAAAGCGGCTGTGTGTAAAAGCGTCCATTTGCAAAAGCGTCTGTGTGTAACAGCGTCTGTGTGTAAAAGCATCTGTGTGTAAAAGCGTCTGTGTGTAAAATTGTTTGTGTGTAAAAGTGTTAAAGGGTCCGTGTGTAAAAGCGTCTGTGTGTGAAAGCGTCTGTGTGTAAAAGCGTCTGTGTGTAAAAGTGTCTGTGTGTAAGAGCGTCTGTGTGCAAAAGTGTTGGTGTCTAAAAGCGCCTGGGTGTAAAAGCGTCTGTGTGTAAAAGCGTCTGTGTGTAAATTTGTGTGTGTGTAAAAGTGTAAAAGATGTAAAAGGGTCCGTGTGTAAAAGCGTCTGTGTGTGAAAGCGTCTGTGTGTAAAAGCGTCTGTGTGTAAAAGTGTCTGTGTGTAAGAGCGTCTGTGTGTAAAAGTGTTGGTGTCTAAAAGCGCCTGGGTGTAAAAGCGTCTGTGTGTAAAAGCGTCCATGTGCAAAAGTGTGTGTGTGTGTAAAAGCGTCTGTGTGTAAAAGAGTCCATATGCAAAAGCGTTTGTGTGAAAAAAGTATCTGTGTGTAAAAGCGTCTGTGTGTAAAATTGTTTGTGTGTAAAAGTGTAAAAGCGTCCGTGTGTAAAAGCGTCTGTGTGTGAAAGCGTTTGTGCGTAAAAGCGTCTGTGTGTAAAAGTGTCTGTGTGTGTAAAAGCGTCTGTGTGTAGAAACGTTTATGTGTGAAAAGGATGTGAAAAGTAGCTGCGTGCAAAGGTGTCTGATGTTGAACTCTTTATAGACATTTGCTTTGATTTACTCTGAAATCTCCTTCTCTTGACATTTATCCATCTTCTATTTGTTGCCTTTTAATATGTTCTCTTGAACTCTTGGCTTGATACTATTCTTCTCGTCTGCCGTTAATACATCTTTAATATACTATTGTTTTGTTATAGTAGAAGAAATATTAACACTAGAAGAAATTGTCTCGATATTAACCCTAGAAGAAATTTCTCCTCTACGCTCTCGGGCTATCCGTCGTCTAGTGCTTAAGATCCTGGATACACTTTCACATTCTATTTTGGGCTTCCTATACTTCGATGTACATCTCAGTTGGTAAGGTTAGTGCCGATGGCTATGATGCACTTGTAAATGAGGTTGCCCAGTCCTCAGGTGAACCAGTGTCAGTAGTTACCTATCATGGAGATGGTTTTGCACTTGAAATTTCCAATGCTTCCACGTTCGTTTTCGGATTTCTATGTGGGGTTTCATGATGGATATATCATTCATGTATATCCATATATAACATATCCAATACATATATGCATATTCAGATATAATTACAGCAAATGAACACAGGCACACGCGCACACACACATATACATATATATATACACATATGTGTGCGTGTGCGCGTGTCTGCATGTAGGTATGCATGTATATATGTAACTATATATATATATGCGCACACGCCTATGTGTGTGTGTGTAAAATATATGTAACGTGTAAACCAAGCATTTGTTGCGGTGAAGAATACGTCAGGTGGAAGTGCTGCATAGCTTGATCGACCAAGTGGCCCATGGGATGTTTGGCGTGGTGAAGATCATCATGAAGTCGCCTGGCTGTGAAGGGTAGTGAGGGCTGCGGTGTTCAAGAAACATATGTTTTTCATGGGGCTTTTCCAATTTAAGCATCGGGCATAGAATTGACAAATATTGACAACTGATGTTTGGTGATTACTTGGGATTACAGTATACTACCCTTTTATATCAGGGAATGTCACAATCCATGAATGGGGAATCCGTACCAACCAACCAGTATGAAGGGACTTGTGATAGGGGGCCAAACTCCATATGTTTTTTTTGTTAATTTAAACGGTCGATTCTTTTAAAGTAGAATATCCTGTTAAAAGTAACATGAAATATTATATAAGTGATTTTCTCTTTTTGGATTCCCTGGGCTAATGCCCATGGTTTTCCCAGGGGATATGCAATCAAAGTTCACATGGTGTATATTCCATACCGGTTTTAGTTTTCTGTAAGGCAGCTAGATAAACATCAGTGGAACATCATTAGTTTTTGGATTTGTCCAACAATGGGGCGTATCCCTAGATTTGAAGCAATTGTCTTTGACTACTCCAGTTCTCGACAAAACCAACTTATTTAGATGATTTAGTTTCTTTTGGGTGGATAGGATGGATAAACATCCTGCATCACACACACATATATAATATAAATGATATATATATATATATATATATCATTTATATATTTATTCCAATGCATCCCAATTGTTTGAGTCAAGCCAACTTCACAGAGATCAAAACCGCCAAGTTATTCAGCCCCTGCCTGAAGAGTTGGTGAAAACAGCATTTCCCACCCATTATATTAGATGATTTTAGACGTGAAGAGCCAAGGCGCCAAGGTCGTAGCCCACCATATCAATCCCCCAGATATAGTCGTTCGGGAGGGGATCGACTAAGGAAATGTCAAACATGCCTCACTCATCTGGGGGCATTCCTGGAAAATCGACCACAATTCCGGCTACAGTATTTCAGGATGATGAGTATGGCGATCAAAATTTAAGGTCCAGGGAGCCACCGGTTTTCGTCATGTAGTTTTTTCCATCCCCATGTTGGGTGCCCAGTTTTGGCCCATGCGCATTTATACTGCCTCAGAATGTGCTGCTGGATCCATCTATCTGTCCATCTTTCTATCTGTCTTTCTTTCTTTCTTTCTTTCTATCTACTATCTATCTACTATCTATCGACTATCTGACTACTATCTATCTATCTATCTGTCTGTCTCTCTATCTATCTGTCTATCTATCTATCTGTCTAGCTATCTATCTATCGATCGAGCGAGCGAGCGAACGACCGAGCGACCGAGCGACCGAGCGACCGAGCGACCGAGCGACCGAGCGACCGACCGACCGACCTACTTACCTACACATCTATCTATCTCTATACACGCACACACACGCATATATACAAAAAAAAAAGTATAATATCCATATATAATCACCAACAACGAAATCACATGGTATATCCGAGGATGTCCCCATGAAATTTTGGTGTCACACCACACCGCCTCCAAGGTTCGCCCCCTTTGGTGCCTTTGGCGCCATGGCTCACACCGTGGGGAAGTACGGCATTGGCACTTTAGGGACCGGGATGGACCGGGATGGACCGGGGGAACGGGGGAGGTGTATCCCGATTCCTGGGTATCCTAGCTCTAATGCGTATAAAACCAACAGAATCTCATGGGGATGTACCTGGACTACAGGATAGGATGCATATAACATGGGGTAGGCCCGGGTAGGCCCACTTTTAGGCTTATAGGCTATTATCCCGATAATATCCAGCTACTTAGTGGGATGCGAGTGCGGCTCAAACATGGGCATCTATGGGCGCAAACCATCAGAGTTTCAGATCAATGATTTTAAGCTATGGCCAAATGGAATAAGCAGTCCACAACTTGGGGCCGGCTGGAAGTCCAAAACATGATCAACAGACAAGAACAAAGTCTACTAAGATACAAGTTTGGACCAATGTTGGTGAGGAAAACCGAGCTCGGAACCATGTCCATTGGCCACATTGGATGGTGTTGCCAACAGTTCACATGGCCAAGAAAATCCACAGCATCGTGCGGCTGGGGATGTCTCTGATTTTTTCACCGCTGATGTGTGCACTTACCTTGGGTAATGCACCGTCCCAATAGGAGTGGCTCAGCCACTAGTCAATCACTGAATTTATTTTCGGTATATAATGAAGACACGTGAACATAGTTCGGAGAAGTCACATCAAGAACCTCTAAAACATGATCGAAACAGTGGGCTTGAAACGGCTGAAGCTTCCAACTAAATATACACGGTTTATTTGTCAAGTGAGGGGATGGTGGTGGACTGCAGGAGTTTACTTGGCTTGGTGGCCACCAATTACGTCACCTCCCTCTTCTTCGTGATTGGCGTCCTGGGTCTAGCACCTTGGGCGGAATTGGCTGGAACCGCCTTTGAGATACTGGGGGATATCTTAACAAATGACTGGCAAACTGGGGAAGAAAAAGGCCGAACAGGGTGTAGAATCACTCTCACTATGGATTCCTCTCCGCACATTAAAAAACACAAAAATGGATCTATTGATCTATTGGAAGTATTTTCTGGGTACAGATGGCTATTGACATAACTTCCGGTTCGGGTTCACCAATTCAGACCGCTCAGGTTTGCCTCTGTGTGGGCTTCAACATCTTCCGTTTCCTCTACTACCTCAAGCGCGAGCCGCTGGGTGACTTTCTCTTGGGCCTTTCTCTTGGGCCCTACTTGGAGGATCATCTCACTTAGCAAATTGTTAGTAACAACATTTATAACTTACAACTCATGTATGGTTGGTCACAGAGGGAGACTTATACACGACCCACAGTAAGACCCACTTAACGCAGTTTGTCGGCTCACAGCTGGGGCAGGTGATGTATTCCCAATGGATACACAGTCACAATATATGATGTTACCCTCTGGTAAACAGCCACATAACTATGGAAAATCACCATTTTTAATGGGAAAATCCACTATAAATAGCCATTTTCAATAGCTATGTTAAATTACCAGAGGGTAATCACAAAAACTAATTGCTCTAAAAAACCATCAAATCCCATGAGTCCAGTTGAATCTTCAAGGTTGCCCTGTGTATGTAACCTACGTATGTGCATATCATATCCACATATATATATATATATCCACATAGCAACCGTATGATGTGCTCAGGTTGCTGCTAGTTCTGGCCACCTCTTCCTCCGAAAGCGCCCTTCCTTCGCTGCTGGAGCGCTTGCAGGACTTTTTTTTGGGGGGATTACCCGGGACGGCGTCATCAAAGAAAGGCAAGTGGACATCCTCTATTCGTTGGGGATGTTTGGATTTTCCATGTCTGATTTGGGGGTATCCCACGTTACAAAAAGGTGATTGGTTGTGATTTACGGTAATTTCGTGTGATGGGGAAAATTTATTCCAAAGAAAAGCTGGGACTATATAGTTTAGTTTGGTGTTGATATTGATATGTTTCTATTGGTGGTTTATTGTGTAAACACTCTAGACGGCACTTGTACGATCTGATACGATCAATTGGGGTTTTGTTTTTATGTGATTATTTAAATGTTGAAATTATGGTGCAGACATGAACAGCTCTGGAGGGAGAGGTAGCAAACGTGCAGAAAGGTGCCTTTGACTGTCGTATATTTGTTTCGATGTTTGAACATTGGTATATATATATATATGTGTGTGTGCGTGTGTGTGTGTGTGTCTGTCACGAATCCTTCGGCTGTTGAACACACAAGGTTAGAAGATCAATGCGACAACCCAATAGCTTGCGCGGAGGCTTGAAGAGATGTATCACCAAAACATATCGATATTATCCATGTATAGAAACGAAGGGTTGGTGCCAGAACCTACTTTCCTTCCACACTGACACTCATCACCAGTGGCATGTTCTGAGAGCACATGCCATGCTGATTGATGCTGCAGCTATGTATCATCACCAGTGTTGCTGTGTTGCTCAGCCTTCTCCCATTCAATCATCCTTTGTCATCCCTAATTGCCACCCACATTTCACCGGAAACCCCCTAGGCCATCCTAAGCTCCGAAAAAACCATGGGGTTTCCACAGGAAGCAGGGCTCTCGAAGCCAGTGGTGGGTTTAGTGGTTCCCCTGGGCTATTCCTTCAACCTGGACGGCACGACACTGGCCTAGGGCGGCCCGGGGCTGGGAAGGACGATGTCAAGGGATCTGAAGAATGGAGCCCATGGAGACGGAATCATTGGAGAGGACATGATATGACCTGGAATTTTTGTTTGCCCCTCAAGCCTGCAAGAAATGGGGTTAGCACAATCCTGGATGCTAATCCTGAGAAGAAGGTACGGTTGACATATCCCCAGCCATAATCTACAAATAGGATTGAAGGGGAAATTTCTGTGGTTCTGTTACATTCCAGCGGAGGGTTCGTGCTTTTATCCACTGCCCCCGCAATGTCAGAGATAGCATTGACTACGGTGGCACGCCGCGCATGGTGGTCGATCAGTTTTCGTTTTCTTTGCCAGAAATCTGAGCTGTCATTCTGCGTTCTGGAATTTTCCCAACCAACACGTCGGGAAATGTTCCTTGTCTCAAAATCTTTGAATCTAAGATGTCTTAAGTTATGACTGTCATGGGTTTTGGCTTTCTCATCCAGTCAGAACATGTCTGAACCTTGCGGCACTTGCGGCACCGCCACGAGGAACATCTACATGACGCTGACGACCCTCTTCATCAGCCAATGCATGGGCGTTGACCTTTCCTGGGGCGACAAGATCAAGGCCACGGGAGTTGTCGCACTGTTCATGGGCGTCGAAAGCGTTGAAACAGTTGAAACCAGCATCATCCATGGCCAAATCCTGAAATCAACGATCCCAGCATCTTATGCAAACTACAGAATAGCTTATCAAACTATGGCTATTATTAAGTTATTATTGTATATCAGGTTGGTGGTTTGGAACGTTTTTTATTTTTCCATAATCTGTTGGGAATGTCATCATCACAACTGACGAACTCATATTTTTCAGAGGGGTAGGTATACCACCAACCAGATATCATCCATATGTTTCATAGTTGAAACCTCATAAGACCCCTATTAATTTGATGGTTGATGGTGAAATTCCATTGAAACATAACTAATTATATAATAACCAGTAGAACCATTATTACCCATTATTACCCATTATTACCCATTATTACCCATTATTACCCATTATTACCCATTATTACCCATTATTACCCATTATTACCCATTATTACCCATTATTATATAACAATATATAACCAGTACAACCATTATTATTAACCATTAATAACCATATATTAACCATTACAATCATTATTAACCATATATTAACCAGTATAACCACTATTAACCATATATTAACCATATATTAACAATTCTTATCACCACGTTCCTTCGCCGTGGGATCAGGTGCTGGCCGTGGCCATGTTAACCTCCAAGGGCGCCGCGGGGGTCAGCGGCGCCGGCTTCATCACCTTGGCCGCCACCTTGGGCTCCATCCATCCGGAGATCTGGGGATATCTGGGGGCCATGGTATAGATGGCCCATAGAAATAGATGGTGAACAACTGGGTTTACCGAACTTAAACATGGGTGGATTTTCCATGGCGAAGTGTTAAGTAACCAGAGGGTAATTTGGGATACACACACACAGAGATATGTACATACATACATGCATGCATGCATGCATGCATACACACATATCTATATATACATAAATATGTATAAATCTATCTAGTTCTCTATCTATCTATTTGTTTATTTATTTGGAGATTGCCAGATTTAGCCTCTGGTACCCTCCGGTAAACGAACAGTTTAGCTATGTTAAATGGAGCTTTCGAGCTGGGAATTGTTTACAGTATACATACATACATACATACATACATACATACTCTCAAATGAGACTGGCAGCGTCACCGTGGATCCTCTGCTGCGGCCGCGCAGCTTTTCCTTTCACCTCCAAACGCCGTCTGCCGTATGGCACAAGCTATGGCCTCTCCCTCCGCAGGCTCGAT